>PPYE01293292.1_pt1 | contig 115625 bp, 107 predicted proteins | sample 1559881 | NCBI WGS metagenome assembly PPYE01 (sample SAMN08240022, study PRJNA423297) | Human gut metagenome, whole genome shotgun sequencing project.
TGAGCGCCGCCAGTGGCGGAAACAGCGAACCGAAGCAGGGGCAGCGGTCGCAGAGTGCGAGGGGCTTTTGCCCCCGAAGTACGATGCGGGTACCGCAACCCGACATTATCGAGCATTTTGGCAACGCAGATGCCGTGCCGCAGCTGCTGGAGCGGTGCTTAAGCCGTCAGGCGGGAATTGTGCGGTATTACCTTAACAAAAACTTTCTGCCCCAGCCCCCAACCGCTACTTGCAATTTGCCAAACGGTATAGTATAATACTTAAAGCGGACAGGGCTGTATATTGCGCTGTTTTGCATACGGATGTGGGCCCCGTGCGCAGGAGCCCTGTGAACCATGTCAGGCGGGGAACCGAGCAGCATTAAGCGGTGGTCTCCTGGTGCTGCGGTCAGTCCGCATTCGTATGCAAAGCAGCGCAGCCGCGGGGCACACCCCGCGCGGGCCTTGTCCCTTTTTCTATGCCGCAAAATATTTTACAGGGGGTGGTTGCATTGTACCGTGCGCTGTACCGCAAGTGGCGTCCGCGCAAGTTTGCGGATGTTGTTGGCCAGGAAGCCATCGTAACGGCCCTGCAAAACCAGATCGCCGCCGGGCGCATTGGCCATGCCTACCTGTTTACCGGCACCCGCGGCACCGGCAAAACCACCTGCGCCAAAATTTTTGCCAAAGCGGTCAACTGCCTGGATACCACCAGCCCGGACCCCTGCGGTGAATGTGCTATCTGCAAAGGCATTGATGAGGGCACCATTCTGGATGTATCGGAAATTGATGCCGCCTCCAACAACAGCGTGGATGACATCCGTGACCTGCGCGATGAAACCGCCTATCTGCCTGCCGTGTGCAAGTATAAGGTATATATCATCGACGAGGTGCACATGCTGTCTACCTCGGCGTTCAATGCCCTGCTGAAAACCATGGAGGAACCGCCGGAGCATGTGATCTTTATCCTTGCCACAACGGAAGTGCAAAAGGTTCCGGCTACTATCCTCAGCCGCTGCCAGCGCTATGACTTCCAGCGCATTACGGCGGATAAAATTGCCGGTCGGCTGGAATATGTGGCCGGGCAGGAAAACATTGAGCTGGACCATAACGCCGCCGAGCTGATCGGCCGCCTGGCCGATGGCGCCATGCGTGATGCACTGTCTATCCTGGATACCTGCGCCGGTGTTTCCAACACTGTGGATGAAGCGCTGGTGCGCCGCATGGCGGGCGTGACGGACCGCAAATATCTGTTTGAGATCAGTGATGCCATTGCCGCGCGGGACGCTGTGAAAGCCTTGCAGGAGATTGCCGCTTTGCGCCAGCAAAGCGTGGATATGCGCCGCCTTTGTATGGAGCTGGCCGGGCATTACCGCAATTTGATGCTCAGCGCCCTGCCCGGCGGCACCGACCTGCTGACGGGAACTTCCCCCGAAGAGGAAGCTGCCTACGCTGCGCGGAAAGATTTCCCCCAGGCGGAAGCGGTACGCGCCGTCAATGCGTTTGGCGCCGCGCTGGAAAAGATGGCCCGCGGTACGGACCAGCGCATTGAGCTGGAACTGGCGGTTTTCTCGCTCACCCAGCCGGAAGCAGTGCCTGTTGCGCTGCCTGCCGCCGTGCCCGCCCGTCCGGTGGTTACAGCAGCCAGTCCGGCCCCCTTTGCCGCCGCCCCGCAGCAGGTGCCCCCGGTGCAAATGGCATCGGCCCCTGTGCCGCCTGTGGCAGCCCAGCCGGTTCCGCCTACCGTGGAACAGCCGCCGTTCAGCGCACCCATAGCAGGGGAGACCCCGCCCTTTGAGCCGGAGCTTGCCCCCGCCGCCCCGGCGGTGCAGCAGCCCACCCCGGCTCAGCAGCCGGTGTACGCGGCGGATGTGCCCATCCCCAAACCGGTGCGCACCGTGGCCAAAGAGCCGCAGCTGTTCCCCCAGTGGCAGGCGGTGCTGGAGCTGATTGCGGAAAACGACCCCATGCTGAACTCTTACCTGCGCGGAACCCAGGCTTATTACGATGGCCGCCGCGTGCTGATCGAGTGCAGTGATGATTTTCGCGATTTTATGCGCCGCAGCAAAGAAACCAGCAAAAACATCAAACAATATATCTACCAGGTCACCCACATCAAATGCGGCATCGGCCCGTATGAAAAAGCCGCTGCAGCTGTATCCAACGCCCCCGCGGCCGATGTGGAAGAGACCCTGCGCCAGATGAAAGACCTTGGCGTGGATGTAGTGGTAGAAGATAAATAATGTTGCTGTCAACCGCAGTGTTGCGGTGTGCCGCCCGGCGGCAGCGCCGGGTGATAACAATATGGATAATAAGGAGAATTACCTATGAAAGCAAGACTTCCCAAAGGCTATGGCCGCCCCGACCCGCAGGCAATGATGCGTCAGGTCCAGAAAATGCAGGATGAGATCCGCGCAAAGCAGGACGAGCTGGAAGCCCGTGAATACACCGGCACAGCCAGCGGCGAGATGGTTACCGTTACCATGACCGGTAAGCACGAAGTGACCGCCATCAAGATCAAGCCCGAAGCCGTAGACCCGGATGATCTGGAAATGCTGGAAGACCTGATCGCTGCAGCTGTCAACAGCGCGGTTGCCGCGGTGGATAAAGATTCTGACGAAGAAATGGCTAAAATGACCGGCGGCATGAATATCCCCGGCCTGGGTTGATCGGGGGCCGCTGCATGCAGAACGCCGAACCCCTTGAAAACCTTGCGGACCAGTTTGCCCGGTTCCCCGGCATTGGCCGCAAGGGTGCCGTGCGCATGGCCTATGAGGTAATGTCCATGAGCAATGAGCAGGCCATGGAGCTGGCCAAGGCGATTGAAAACGCCAAGGTCAAGCTGCACCGCTGCCGCCTTTGCCAGGATTATACCGCCAACGAGGTGTGCAGCATCTGCGCTTCCCCCAAACGGGACCGCTCCGTGATCTGCGTGGTGGAATCCCCGCGGGATGTAAAAGCCATTGAGCGCACCCATGAGTTCAACGGCCTGTACCATGTGCTGCATGGCCTGATTTCCCCCATGGACGGCATCGGCGCGGATCAGCTTTGCGTAAAGGAGCTGCTGGCCCGCCTGGACGGCACCGTAAAGGAAGTCATCATGGCCACCAGCCCTACGGTGGAAGGCGAGGCGACCGCCATGTACCTGGCCAAGCTCATCAAGCCCCTGGGCATCAAAACCACCCGCCTTGCCTATGGCTTGCCGGTTGGTTCCAGCCTGGAATACGCTGATGAAACCACTTTGTACCGCGCTATGGAAGGCCGCGGCGAAATGTGACGCCCGATTTGGCTTGACAAAACGATTTTACTGCGTTATACTGTATACCCCTTAGCGGAATGGACTTGCGTGCTGCAGGGGAAAACGGCTTTGAAAGGAGGTGCGCTTGATGGCACAGGAAAAGCCCGGCAAAAAGGTGATTGCCCAAAACCGTGAAGCGCGCCACGAGTATTTTGTCATCGAAGCGCTGGAAACCGGCGTTGAACTGGTCGGCACCGAGGTCAAAAGCCTGCGTGCCGGCGGGGTCAACCTGAAGGATTCCTGGGCTGATATTGATGATGGTGAGATCATCCTGAAAGGCATGCACATCAGCCCATATGAGCAGGGGAATATCTTTAATAAAGATCCCCGCCGCCCCCGCCGCCTGCTGGCGCATAAAAGCGAGATTCGCCATTTGCAGCAGCAGATCAAACTGCAGGGGTACACACTGGTGCCGCTCCAACTGTATTTCAAGCAGGGGCGTGTAAAAGTGGAACTGGGCCTGTGCAAAGGCAAAAAGCTGTACGATAAGCGTGCTGATGCCGCCGCACGGGATGCCAAGCGCGATATTGACCGCGCAATCAAAACAAGAAGATAATTTTTTCGCGCACACACTTTTGTTTTCCCACGCTGTGTGGTTCTGCCGCATAGCGCTTCTATGGGGCTGTAATGGTTTCGACGGGGAGAGAGAGGCGTGAGCAGCGGGCCGTGGCGGTGCACCACGATAAAAGTGCCAAACAAAATTAACTGACAACGATTATACTGTTGCCGTCGCTGCCTAATTAGGCACGACCGTCCTGCCTGTTTTAGTACCGCACAGGGTCAGGGCGTCGATTAGGTACTGAACGTGCACGGGCCTAAGCTTTGCCGCCTGTCATGAATTTATGAAGCTACCAATGTGTCAAGCGTGTGCACTCGCTCGCACTGCGGGAATTTTAATAAATGCACTGCGCCCGGAGATACTCTAACCGCTTTCTTTTCGGACACGGGTTCGACTCCCGTCAGCTCCACCAAAATAAAAGCACCCGCCATACCCCGGCGGGTGTTTTTGTTTTGGTGCTCCGTGAGCTGCTGAGAAGTCGAACAGGGCGGCAGTACCGCAGTACCAGCCCGATGGCCGATGCGGAACGCGGATGCCGTGCGTTCGTCATCCTCGGTGGAATCACTCTCATTATACCAGTGGTTTGCCCGGTGTTTGAATGCCCTGCGAACAGCCCGCCTGCCCCTCATACAGGGCAGGCATAAAAAACCACGGTGCGTGTGCATCGTGGTTTCAACAAATGTTGGCGCGGCCATTACGGCACAATTTCCACGCCGGGCAAAACGTCCATGTAAAAACACAGCCGGTACTGATGCGGGCAGATATAATTCACCTTGAACTGTTCCGGGCCGGTCACTGCGGTCAGCATGGCCAGCATCAAAACAAGCAGCTTCTTTATTTTCTTCATTGCGTTCTCCTAAAAATGGGCATGAAAGAACCACGGTGCAGAATTTGCATGCGCTGAATACTCTGGGCGGTGATCTCCCTGTATCTCAGACTGTTTCTTTCGGTGTAGCATTGTTTTTATCAGATTGCAAGGCACTTGCCACCGCAGCCGTCCGTTTCCCGTTCCGCCGTTTACAAAAATATTTTTGAAATAGGGCTTGCTTTTTCCATCTTATCCTGCTATAATAATCAAGCGCTGTTAAGGCAGAGGCACAAATGAATATGGGAGCTTTCCCGAGTGGCCAATGGGGACAGACTGTAAATCTGCTGCTTAATGCTTCGGTGGTTCCTCAAGAATTAAAAATTGGCACAATTCCGGCTGTACTGTACGGCAAACCGGCCCCCAACATCTGGTTGTTCGTGCATGGCCAGGGCGGTAATAAAACGGAAGCCGCAGCATTTGCGGCGCTTGCCGCCCCAACCGGCTGGCAGGTGCGGGGCATTGACCTGCCGGAACATGGAGACCGCACGGGGGAAACTGACTTTACTCCTTGGCAGGTGGTGCCGGAGCTGCAAACGGTGCTGGCCTATCTGCAGCAGCACTGGCAGGGGGTTCGGCTGCGGGCCAACAGCATCGGGGCCTATTTTTCCATGTTGGCTTTTGCCGGGGCAACGATTGAAAAAGCGCTGTTTGTTTCGCCGATTGTGGATATGGAGCGGCTGATCTGTGATATGATGCAGTGGGCAAAAGTAACGCCGGAGCAGCTTTGCGAAAAAGGTGAGATTACCACAGAATTTGGGCAGACCCTTTCGTGGCGGTACCTGTGTTGGGTGCGCCAACACCCGCTGGATGGCTGGCAGATCCCCACAGCAATCCTGTACGCCGGGCAGGACACCATGACAAGCCGGGACACGGTGACGGCGTTCGCCCAAAAACACCATGCGGAACTGACGGTATACGAACCGGGCGAGCATTGGTTCCACACCCCGGCTCAGCTAGATGCCATGCAAACCTGGGAGCAGGCACACCGGTAAGAGCCGCTCAAGGCTTGAACCATGAGAAAGAGAGAGGAAAGACCATGGCCATTACAATGTTGGCGGGGTACCTGGTTATTATCAACGCGGCGGCGCTGCTGATGATGGCGGAGGACAAACGCCGAGCCAAGCGGCACCAGTGGCGCGTGCCGGAAGCCGCACTGTTTGGCGCAGCCCTGCTGGGCGGCAGCGCCGGGGCATGGGCGGGCATGTATCTGTTCCACCACAAAACCAAGCACTGGTATTTTGTGGTGGGTATGCCGCTGATTCTGGCCGCACAGCTGGCCGCTGGGGTGTGGCTGGCAGGGAACAGCGGCCTGGTTTGAACAATCGGAACGCTCTGCCGGAGCAATAACGGTGCCGCAGCACCGGGACCCCGGCAGAGCATTTGACTTTTTGGGTTAGCCATGATAAACTAATGGTGCCTGATCAAAACAAACAAGGCGTTCCCCAGAAAAAAATGGCGACGGTTCGGCAACGCACCGCCGTTTTTATGAAGCAAATGTTAGTCAAATCTAACATTTGCGGACCAAGGAAGTGCAAAAGCTCAATGTCAAAACAAACCGATAACAAGCAATTCTGGCAGCGGTGGGCCAGCTGCTATGGCCCGCTGATGCAAAGCAGCGAGCCGCTGTATGCTGCCATTGCGCAGCAGATGCAGCCGCACCTGACGCCGGAAATGAACGTGCTGGAACTGGCCTGCGGGTCCGGCCAGCTCAGCTTCCGGCTTTCCCGCCTGGTGCGGGACTGGGAGGCTACGGATTTTTCGCCCAAAATGATCGCCCAGGCAAAGCTGAAACCCCGCGGGGCGGGGCTGCACTTTTCGGTGCAGGATGCCACCAGCCTGCCCTATGCGGACGAAACCTTTGATGCGGTGCTGATCGCCAACGCCCTGCACATTATGCCCCGGCCGGAAAAGGCTCTGGCAGAAATTTACCGGGTGCTCAAGCCCGGCGGCCAGCTGTTTGCCCCAACCTTTGTGCATGGCGAGGTACCCCGCACCCGGCTGCGCATGCTTGCCATGCGGTGCGCAGGGCTGCAAATCTATAACAGCTGGATGGTGCCGCAATACCTGGCATTTTTGCAGGCGGGCGGCTTTGCCGTGCAGGAACATGCCCTGCTGGGGGATACCCTGGCCCCGCTGTGCTATGCCCGCGCTGTGCCGGACAAAACGCGCGTGACACAGCGCTGAAGCAATCCACCCCAGAACAGAACGATATAATTAAAGGCTGATACCATGATCAACAAAAAACCGCTTTCATTTGACCCCGCCGCCATGCGGTATGTGTGGCGGTGCGTGCTCTGCCAATGGCTCAGCCTGCTGTGCAATGTGGCCTTTGTGTGGGCGCTGGCCGGGATTGTGGGCGGCGCGCTGGGGGCCGGGCTGGCTGCTGGCGCATGGCCCGCGGCGTTTGCCGTCTGCATGATCAGCATTCCGCTGCGCATCGTCTGCACCACGCGGGCTTCCGCGATGAGCGATAAAGCTTCCGCGGGCGTCAAGCGCACACTGCGGGCTAGAATCTACCAGAAAATGCTGACCCTTGGCACCAACTACAGCGAAACGGTGGCAACCTCCGAAGCCGTTATGCTGGCGTCCGAGGGGGTGGAACAGATCGATTATGAATTTGTAGAGTGTGGTAAGGTGCAGGTCCGGCGTGGTCGGGTGACCACGCCCTACAGAATGGGGGAGACGAAGGTGAATACCAAAATCCCAAGCCCATCCCCCGGCGGCCAGGAGGCTGGCCGCCCTACAGCTTGCCTTCACACGAATATCTCCCCAAAACCAAAAGCCCGGTACAAGCCAAAAAACTTGTACCGGACTTTTATCTTATATTATTGGTATTATATGATTAAAGTTTCTTCGGTTCCTTCTTTTCAAAGAAGGAATAAAACAACCCCCGTAAAACCAATCAGATGCGCTCCAAAATAGCGTCACCCATGGCGGTGCAGCCAACCTTGGTGCAGCCGTCGGCCATCATGTCGGCGGTGCGCAGGCCGGCATCCAGCACGGCGTTCACGGCGCTTTCAATGGCGTCAGCCTCAGCGGCCATGCCAAAGCTGTAGCGCAGCATCATGGCGGCGGAAAGGATGCAGGCAATCGGGTTGACCACATCCTGCCCGGCAATGTCCGGGGCAGAACCATGGATGGGCTCGTACAGACCGCAGGTGGTGGCACCCAGGGAAGAGGACGGCACCATGCCAATGCTGCCGGTGATCTCGCTGGCTTCGTCGCTCAGAATATCGCCAAACATGTTCTCGGTCACAATCACGTCAAACTGGCTGGGGTTCTTGCAGATCTGCATGGCGCAGTTGTCCACAAACATCTCGCTGTACTCCACTTCGGGGTACTCGGCCTGCAGGCGATGCATCACGGCACGCCACAGGCGGCTGGTATCCAGCACGTTGGCTTTATCCACACAGGTCAGCTTTTTGCGGCGCTTCATGGCAGTCTCAAAGCCAATGCGGCCAATGCGCTCGATCTCGTGCTCCGAGTAGGGCATGCTGTCAACCGCAACTTTTTCGCCGTTCTGCTCAATGGTTTTGTGCTCGCCAAAATACACGCCGCCAATCAGCTCACGCACCACAATAAAGTCGATGCCTTTGTCCACGATCTCTTTCTTCAGCGGGGAAGCATCCGCCAGCTGGGGCCAGATCCTGGCCGGGCGGTTGTTGGCGTACAGGCCCATCCCGGCGCGCAGGCGCAGCAGGCCTTTTTCCGGGCGCTTGTCACCGGCCATGCCCTCCCACTTGGGGCCGCCGACGGCGCCAAGCAGAACGGAATCCGAGGCCAGGCACTTGTCCAGCTCGCTCTGGGGCAGGGGATCGCCAAACTTGTCAATGGCTTCGCCGCCCATGTAAGCGCGGGTGTAGGTAAAGGTGTGGCCAAACTTTTCAGCAACTTTGTCCAGCACGCGCACTGCCTGGGTCACGATCTCCGGGCTGGAGCAGTCGCCATAAATCAGGGCAATGTTTTTCTGCATCTTACTTTCCCTCCTGGATGCTCTTCATCAGGCCGCCGGCCTTGATGATCTTCTGGATAAACGGCGGGAACGGCGCAGCCTGGAAGGTCTGGCCGGTGGTTTCATCAGTGATCACGCCGGTGTCAAAGTTGATGGCAACCACATCGCCCTCGTTGATGGCCTCGCTGGCGGCGGGGCATTCCAGAATGGGCAGGCCGATGTTGATGGCGTTGCGGTAGAAGATACGGGCAAAGCTCTTGGCAATCACGCAGTCAATGCCGGCGGCCTTGATGGCAACGGGGGCATGCTCGCGGGAAGAACCGCAGCCGAAGTTTTCGCCGCCAACCATAATGTCACCGGCCTTTACGCGGGTCACAAAGGTCTTGTCAATGTCCTCCATGCAGTGGGCGGCCAGCTCGGCGGGGCTCTGCGTGTTCAGGTAACGGGCGGGAATGATCACATCGGTGTCAATGTTGTCACCGTACTTAAAAACAGGTCCTTTTGCGTTCATGCTTCTACCTCCCTGGGGTCAGTGATGTGGCCGGTCAGTGCGCTGGCGGCGGCGGTGGCGGGGCTTGCCAGATAAATTTCAGAGGTAACGTGCCCCATGCGGCCGACAAAGTTGCGGTTGGTGGTGGAAACGCAGCGCTCGTACTCGGCCAGAATACCCATGTAGCCGCCCAGGCAGGGGCCGCAGGTGGGGGTGGAAACAATGCAGCCGGCATCAATAAACGCTTCGGTGTAGCCGCGCAGGATGCACTCTTTGTAAACAGCCATCGTGGCGGGAATGATGATGCCGCGCACACCCTTGGCAATGTGCTTGCCTTTCAGCACGTTGTAAGCGGCTTCCATATCCTCAATGCGGCCGTTGGTGCAGGAACCGATCACTACCTGGTCAATCTTGATGTCGGCACCCTCCTTGGCAAGGTGGGTGTTCTCCGGCAGGTGGGGGTAGCTGACGGTAGGCTCCAGGGTATCCAAATCGATCACCACGGTGCGCTCATATTCGGCATCGGGGTCGGCTTCGTATTTGGTCCAGGGGCGCTGGCTGCGGCCCTTCAGGTATGCTTCGCAGGCTTCGTCCACCGGGAAGATGCCGTTTTTGGCACCGGCTTCAATGGCCATGTTGCAGATGCACAGGCGGTCCTCCATGGTCAGGCTCTTAACGCCCTCGCCCACAAATTCCAGGCTCTTGTACAGCGCGCCGGAAACGCCGATCTCGCCGATCAGGTGCAGGATTACGTCCTTGCCGCACACAGGGGCGTGGATGGCACCTTTCAGCTCAACCTTGATGGCGGCAGGCACCTTGAACCATGCCATGCCGGTTGCCATACCGGCGGCCATATCGGTGGAGCCAACGCCGGTGGAAAACGCGCCCACCGCACCGTACGTGCAGGTGTGGCTGTCGGCACCAATGATGCAGTCACCGGCGGTCACAATGCCCTTTTCGGGCAGCAGGGCATGTTCAACACCCATCTGGCCGACATCATAAAAGTTGAGGATATCGTATTTGTTGGCAAACTCACGGCACTGCTTGGACTGCTGGGCACTCTTGATATCCTTGTTGGGCACAAAGTGGTCCAGCACAATGTTCACGCGGGTTTTATCAAACACCGAGTTGAACCCGGCTTTCTCGAACTCATTGATGGCAACCGGGGTGGTAATATCGTTGCCAAGCACAATGTCCAACTTGGCATTGATGAGCTGCCCGGCCGTTACCGAAGCTTCGCCGCAATGCGCAGCGAGGATCTTCTGTGTCATGGTCATTCCCATAGATTTCTGCTCCTTTTGCTCTGACGTATATCTTACGAATTAAAGAATAAGTAATAATGAATAAAGAATAATGGTGGTGGACCGCGGCGCACAAGCGCCGCTCAAAAACGGGGATAAACGATAACTCGGAGGCAAGCACAGCGGGACGTGTCGCACATCATATCCAAACCGTGCCGCAGGCACACCATCATTTTTAATTATTCTCTATTCTTTTTTATTTGCAACCTTACTGGTTATTGATTGCACTGACCAGCGCGCGGATACCGGCAACGATGATGTCGGTGTGGGTGCCGCAGCCCCAGGTCTCCTTGCCGGATGCCCATTTCAGGCCCACATAGCAGCAAGCGCGGGAGTCGGTATCGTTGTCCAGTGCGTGCTCGCTGTAATGCACCAGGGTGAAGTGCATGCCGGTGGTCTGCTCGATGGCGTTAGCCACAGCATCCAGACGGCCGTTGCCGACAGCATCGCAGGTAACGGGGGCGTTGCTGCCGTTAGCCACGGTAATATGGGCGGTAATGGTGGAATCCGGGTTCTGGGTAAAGTGTGCTTCCGGAACATTCAGCGGGGTCTTGTTGTTCAGGTAAGCACGCTCGAACACATACAGCACTTCCTGGACGCTCAGCTCTTTGTGCTCGTGGTCGGATACATCCTTTACGCGGTAGCCAAGGTCTTCCCGCATGCGCGGCGGGGGATTGTAGCCGTAATTCTGCTGCAGCAGGAAGCCGATGCCGCCCTTGCCGCTCTGGCTGTTGATGCGGATGACGTCGGCATCGTAAGTGCGGCCAATGTCATGCGGGTCAATGGGAATGTACGGGCAGGTCCACTCGTGCAGGTTATGCTCCTTGCGCCAGGTCATGCCCTTGGCAATGGCGTCCTGGTGGCTGCCGCTGAACGCAGCAAACACCAGGGAACCGGCATACGGGCTGCGCTCGTACACATGCATGCGGGTCACGCGTTCATACGTTTCGCAGATGGCCGGCATGTTGCTGAAGTCGAGGTGCGGGTCCACGCCGTGGCTGTACATATTCATGGCCAGGGTGATGGCATCCACGTTGCCGGTGCGCTCGCCGTTGCCGAACAGGCAGCATTCAATGCGCTGGGCACCGGCCAGAACAGCCAGCTCGGCATCTGCCACGCCGCAGCCGCGGTCGTTGTGGGGGTGGGTGGACAGGATCACGCTGTCGCGGTACTTGAGGTGCTTGGAGCACCATTCGATCTGGTTGGCGTAAATGTGCGGCATGCTCATTTCCACCGTGACCGGCAGATTGATGATCATCGGGCGGTCCGGGGTGGGCTGCATCACATCCAATACGGCGTTGCAAACCTCAACGGCGTATTCCGGCTCGGTGCCGGTAAAGCTTTCGGGGCTGTATTCAAACAGGAAGTTGCCCTCGTATTCTTCGCTCAGCTTTTTAACCAGCTTTGCGCCGTCAACAGCGATTTGCTTGATCTCTTCCTTGCTCTTTTTGAACACCTGCTCGCGCTGGGCAACGCTGGTGGAGTTATAAAAGTGGATGATGGCGCGCGGCGCACCCTTAACGGCCTCAAATGTTTTACGGATGATATGGTCACGGCACTGGGTCAGCACCTGAACGGTGACGTCGTTCGGGATGCGGTTGCCATCGATCAAGGCGCGCAGGAAGTCGTACTCGGTCTCGGACGCTGCCGGGAAGCCGACCTCAATCTCCTTAAAGCCGATCCTGATGAGCATATCATAAAATTCAAGCTTTTCTTCCAGATTCATGGGAACGATCAAGCTCTGGTTGCCATCGCGCAGGTCTACGCTGCACCAGGCGGGAGCCTTTTCGATATGGTCTTTCTGGGGCCATTCATAGACATGGCCGGGCTCAACCGGCGGGGGATAATAACCTACATGATACTTTGTTGCGTCCATCATTTTTTATTGCCTCCATCAAAGTTTGTCTGCCCCTGAAAACCGGACAAAATAAAAATCCCGTCTCTCAAAGGCGTTTTTACCTTTGAGAGACGGGATGTAAATTTTACAAATACCCGCGGTACCACTCTCATTGCCGCCAGGGGGCGGCCGCTCTGCACGATCGGCTGTTTTATAGAAAGCAAACAGTGAATCGCTCCTGCAAGATAACGGTCAGGTTCCGGCTGCACCTAACGCAAAGCGCTCAGCGCAGCTGCTCAGGGGCCAGTGACGCAAAACCTTCCGCACCGCCTTGCACCAACCGGCGGATCTCTGAAGCTGAAAGGAGATTGCTTTTTCCCCATCATTGCATTTGTGAATTGATAACAATATGGATTCTAGCAGGTTTCACATTCTGTGTCAAGATGAATTTTTGGGATTTGAACAAAATGACGAGAATGGGGAAAACTTTTTGGGAAAAAGAGAAAAAGAAAAGTTAGAAGGGAGGAGTTAGGAGTTGAAGGAGGCTGTTTGAATGAATAAAGAATAAATAATAAAGAATAATGGTAGGGGACCGCGGCGCGGTGCGCCGCTCAGAAAATATGGGGTTTGAGGCTATTGGAAATGTGAGATGGAGGATGAAACAACCGGTAGGGCGTGGTCACCTGACCACGCCGAAACTTTGGGATATTTGAAAATCTGGAATCTATAATATGCCCTGCCCCACAGTAGGGGACGGCGTCCTCGACGTCCCGGGCGGGCCTTGCGGCAAATTTCATTATGGCATATATAGCTAGGATCGGGAACGGTCCCGACCATTCCCGACGAACCATTTTATAATGTGCAGCAAACGCAAAAATGCTCTGTAGGGCGGGGTGACCTCACCCCGCCGCAGACGAACCCTGCTGCATTGTACACGGCAAATTCGCCTCAAGATTGTAAATTATCTGTAGGGGACGATGCTCGCATCGTCCCGCGGGTACCTTGAACCAAACTGTACCTTACCCATCATAAAGGCAACACCGCACAATTCCCGCCTTACGGCTTAAGCACCGCTTCGGCGGCTGCGGTACGGCATCTGCGTTGCCAAAATGCTCGATAATACACAAAGTATTATCTGCGCTTTTGTCTTAGCAGCTGCCGCACCTCGCTCGCCGTATCGGCACTTAGAATTGTGCGGTATTGCCTGCCGCGCTCCTTAACATCGCGTACAATGCGGCGCAGAATGCGTACATCGGCATCGGTATCCACAAACACTTTCATATCCATCATATCGCACAGCTCCTGGCTGGCAAAAATCAGGATGCCTTCCACAATGATGACCGGGGCCGGGTGTACCGTAATGGTCTTATCGCTGCGGTTGTGGATCGTGTAATCATATACCGGAACCTTCACGCTTTCGCCGCGGCGCAAAGCCTGCAGGTGCTGCACCAGCAGCTCGGTATCAAAGGAATCCGGGTGGTCATAGTTCAGCTTGCAGCGCTCTCCATACGGCAGCTCGTCATGCCGCTTATAGTAGCTGTCGTGGTTGAGCACGCTCACTTCATCCGCGCCAAAATGGTCCCGCAGGCGCTCCGTCAGGGTGGTTTTGCCGCTTCCGGTGCCGCCGGCAATGCCAATGATTATGCTTTTCATGCTTTCCTGCCTCGTTGTTCTTTATACTTCAAAACTGATTTCACGCCCGTGCGGATGGTAAGCACGGTACTTGACCCCCGCCATGTTAAACAGCCGCCGCGAAGCAATGCTGGCGTTGGTATCATGGTATTTATCCGAAAGATAGATGATTTCCCGGATGCCGCTCTGAATGATGGCCTTGGCGCACTCGTTGCAGGGGAACAGCGTCACATACACCCGCGAACCGCGCAGATCGCTGTGGGCACTGTTCAAAATGGCGTTCAGCTCCGCATGGCAGACGTACATGTATTTGGTTTCCAGCTCGTCACCTTCGCGGTCCCAGGGCATATCGTCATCATTGCAGCCGATGGGCATGCCGTTGTAGCCAAGGGAAAGGATCTTGTTTTCCGGGCTGACAATGCAGGCCCCTACCTGGCTGGAATCATCCTTGGAGCGCATGGCGGACAAAATAGCAATACCCATAAAGTATTCGTCCCAGCTGATGTAATCCTTGCGTTTCATGCTGTATACACAACCTTCCGGCAGGCATGGATCCCATGCCCTTATTTTTTGCTTCTATTATACCGTTGCGCGGGCTGTGGTGCAACCCCTAATCCGCATGGTTGTGCTGTGCGTGCAGGTATTTGCAGCGGGTGGCTTCGCCGCCGCGCAGGTGGCGCTGGGCTTTGTTATACAGCAGCACGGCGCGTACCTCCTGCCAAAGGCCGGGGGCCAGGTGCTGCAGGCGGCACTGGTCCTTCCACACGGTACTTTTGCTCACGCCGAACACCTGCGCTGCCGCCCGCACGGTAGCGCCGCTTTGCACCAGATACCGCCCAATCTGCACGGCGCGCTCTTCGGGGTCACCTTTCATAGAACATGCCCTCCCAACCGTTTTTTCAACGGTATGCGGCGCGCCGTCGGTTTATGCGGGCAGTGCTGGCGGGCCGGGTGCCGGCATGGTACAATTGAATCAGGCCAGTCACTCCGGCAAAAAGCGTTCCGGCCAGAGCAACCCGCCTTATTTGTGCCGCCCGCAGCGGCGCACTGACATGATTCTTTATTCTCTATTCACTACTGTTTATCACGGGTAAGCACTTTTTTATACGCAAGTAATAACTTTGTTATATCCGGGGGTTTTCAGAACCGGGAAGATGCGGTATACTGGGCACAGAATACAAAACACGCGTGCTTAAAAATCCAAAGCTGCGCCAACAAAAAGGAGAATGCCTTATGAACCAGCATTATCTTCAGCTGTATGCCGATTTTATCGTCAAAGTCGGTGTCAATGTTCAGCCGCGCCAGAATTTTATCATCCGCTGCCCGGTCACCATGCCGGAGTTCGGCCATGCCTGCGTCAAAGCCGGGTATGAAGCCGGTGCTAAAAACTGCATCGTGCGTTGGGAGGATGACAAACTCAGCCGCCTGCATTATGAGTATGCCAAAGAGGAAGACCTGGCTGCCATGAAGCCCTATGAGCTGCGCAGCTACCTGGACTATGCCGAGGACCCGGATGGCTGCTGCACCCTGGCAATCCACGCCGCTGACCCCGAAGCACTGGCCGGGCTGGATGCCGCCAAGATCAACCGCGTCAACCTGGCCCGCCGCAAATTCCTGAAACCCTGGCAGGAATACACGATGAACGACCGTGTACAGTGGTGTGTGGCCGCTGTTCCGGCACCGTCCTGGGCCGCAAAAGTGTTCCCCGGCATCCCGGTAGAGGAAGCGATGGAAAAGCTGTGGGCACTCATCTTTGATGTCTGCCGCGTTTCCACCGGCGACCCTGTCAGCGCCTGGAAAGCCCATGTGGCCGAAGGCCGCCGCCACCGCGACCAGCTGAACGCCTGGAATCTGGACCATATCCACATGACCAGCTCCAACGGCACCGACCTGACCGTTGGCCTGGCAGATGATGCCACCTGGGAGGGGGCTTCCAGCAAGGCGGAAAACGGCACCGACTTTATCGCCAATGTGCCCACCGAGGAAGTGTTCTGCGCACCCCACCGTGAGCGGGTAAACGGCATTGTGTACGGCACCAAGCCCTATGTGTACAACGGCCAGCTGATTGAGGGCTGGCATGTGACCTTCAAGGACGGCAAAGTTGTTGAGCATGGCGCGGAGAAGAACGCCAGCCTGCTGGCTGAGCTGCTTTCCACCGACGAGAATGCCTGCCGTATTGGCGAGATCGCCCTGGTTCCGGCATCCAGCCCCATCAACCAGAGCAGCGTGCTGTTCTACAACACCCTGTTTGATGAAAATGCCGCCTGCCACATTGCCTTTGGCGCTGGCTATCCCACCAACATCAAGGGCGGCAGCAAGATGAACCGCACCGAGCTGCTGGCCAAGGGCCTGAACGATTCCGCTATCCATGAGGATGTCATGATCGGCGCGCCGGATACCAACGTCATCGGCACCACCAAGGACGGCAAAGAAGTGACCATCTTCACCAACGGTGAATGGGCATTCTGATACGGCAAAGCAGGTGCCGCGGCCGTAACATAAAAAGCATAAAATTATAACAGCAAAGCGCCGCCGCCCCACGCAGCAAGGTAGGGCGGCGGCGCTGTTTGTTTTGTGTTTTGTATAGAGAAGAAATAAAGAAATTCTGCCGGTTTAGCAGGTTTAGGTTGATTTACCCGATGCAGCAAATCCGCTTTTGCAGATCGCTTCAAGCTCCTGCAAGGGAATCTGTTCCTCCTGGTACTGGAACAGCAGCACCCGCAGCACTTTATTGCCGTCCACCAGCGTGCGGCAGTAGATGAAACCATTGGCGGCATCGGCGGCGGTTTCGGGAAAGTTGTGCAGCCCGTTGGTTTTGCCTTCGCGGTACATCGTCTGGGCCAGCTGTGGGGTGATACATTCGTAATACTCTACATATAATGCACCACGCAGCCCATTCGCGCCGGCCTGGCCGTGGGCTTCATATTTGATAAAGGTCGGGGCCAGCGGCAACCGCTGCACCAGCACAAAACTGGCCGCAGGGGCGGCGTCGGCATCCAGCGCGGTGGGCTGCCCGGCGTAATCGTCCAGGGTGGCAAACGGCAGGGGAGCGGTGTAATCTTCCAGCGGAATGCTGCCGTGCCGGCTCTTTTCCATGGCAGAACCCGCAAAGGTCCACACAATGGTCAGCACAAACAGCAGCGCTGCCAGCACCCGCCCAACCAGATACCGCCCGGCACCCTTACGCCAGTTTTTGTGATGCTCCGGCTCCGCACCGCGCGTTAACCGGGCAGAAAACCGGTACAGCAGCACGGTGTTATGTACCACGCTGACCAGCGCGGCGGCCAATAGCCCCAGATAGCAGAAGCTCAGCCAGCCCAGCTCCACAAAGTCGATCACCGGCGTGTGCCAGACGCCCATGGCGTACCGCACCCAGAACGTTACCAGCCAGTAAGCCAGCAGCCCGGCGGGGGCGAATACCTGCCGCTTGGCATAGCGCAGGCTGAGCGCCTGTACCTGCGGGTCGGTGTTCAGCTCCGGCGCATCACGATCCTCGCAGGCGTACAGGAAAAAGTCTCCCACGGCGGTAACATAATACCAGCCGCATTCCTGCGCCAGGGCGCGTTCCTCGCCATCCGGGGTGCCGGGGGCAGATTCTAAAAATGTTTCCGGCGCAGGCTTGGCGTTCAGCCGGTAGCGCACGGCTTTGGGCTGACTGCAGCGGAAGCGGGCAAAGTTCTGGCCGATTGTTACAGGCACAAGCCCCTGTGCGGCCATATCGCCCAGCCAGCTTTCCAGCCCCTCAATGTCAGACAGTGGGCAGGGGATGGGCTGCCAAAGGGGGTTGCAGCGTGCTTTGGTCATGGTCGTCAAGCTCCTTTCCCGGCAGGGCAGCAGGGGCAAAAGCGCCCTGCGCCGCCGCGGCCGCGTTTTGCAGGCAGAGCTGCAGCCGGGTACACTCGGCTGTATAAGCGGCTCTGCCTGCGGGGGTGATTTGATAATACCGCTTACAGCCCAGAACGGACGTTTCGGCAATCAGGCCTTCTTTTTCAAACTTGCCCAGCAGGGTATACAGCGTTGCCGGGCCAATCTTGACCCGCCCGGCGGTGATCTCGGCGGCAAATGCGGTGATCTCAGTGCCGCAGCGCTCACCCTGGGTCAAGGCCATCAACAGGTAAAACATGGATTCCGTCAGGCTCTCCAGCGCCTGTTTCGGCATGGGGCAGCACCTCCTTTGGCAGCAAACCGTAATATCGTAATACGATATCTTATAACGATATTATACCGGAAGCACGCTGCGCCGTCAAGAGCCGGGCGCATAAAAGGCGGCCAAAAGGGATATTTTGGTTACAATTTCGCGCAAAATGAGCCAAACCCCTTGCATTTTTTGCCGCGGTATGCTATATTCTTATTGTTCGATGATGATTTTATGGAAAGTGGGCTGTCAAAGGTCCGCTTTCTTTTTATGATAGGGAGATTTTTTATGGCCAAAGGCAAAAACCATCAGCCCGGCGGTGCCGCAGCCGTTGTGGAAGCACTTGTCCGCCCCACGGTCGAAGGGTTCGGCCTGCGCCTGTGGGATGTCCGCTTTGAAAAAGAAGGCCCGGACTGGTTCCTGCGCGTTCTGATCGACCGCGACAAGCCGCTGGACACGGACACCTGCGAGGCGGTTTCCCGCGCCATCGACCCGATTCTGGACGAGGCTGACCCCATTGACCAGAGCTACTACCTTGAAGTCGGCAGCCCCGGCCTGGGCCGCCGACTGACCCGCCCCGAACACTATGAACAGCTGAAAGGCCAGAAATGCGCTGCCCACCTGATCCGCCCGGACGAACAGGGCCGCCGCGATGCGGAGGGCATTCTGGAAGGGCTTTCCGCTGACGGCATGGTGACGCTGAAAAGCGATGACGGGGATTATACCTTCCCGGTAAAAGCCGCAGGGTATGTAAAACTGTGTGACGATGAAGATTTGTTTTGAGCGATATTGAACGGAGGACTAACATGGCAACGAATAACAACGAATTTTTTGACGCACTGGCCGCACTGGAAAAGGAACGCGGACTGCCGGCAGACTACCTGATCGATAAGATCAAGGCCGCCATTGTCATTGCTGTCAAAAAGGACTATGAGGTCGAGGACGATAATGTCGTTGTGGATATCGACCCCAACATCGGCGCATTTCGCGCAAGCCTTTTGCAGGACATTGTGGAGGAAGTTGAGAACCCCCACACCCAGGTCAGCCTGGAAGATGCCCAGAAGATCCGCAAGACCTATAAAGTGGGCCAGCGCCTTGTTACCCCCCTCAAGACCAAAGAGTTTGGCCGCATTGCCGCCCAGACCGCAAAGCATGTGATCCGCCAGGGCCTGCGCGAAGGCGAGCGCAGCCTGCAGTGCAGCGAGATGCAGTCCCGCGCACACGAGATCATCACCGGCACCGTTACCGCTGTGGATGCAGAGCGCGGCAACATCGTGCTGGATCTCGGCAAGGGCGGCAGCGCGGTTCTGCCCAAAAACGAACAGGTGCCCGGCGAACACTTTACCGAAGGCCAGATGGTCCAGGTTTATGTGGTCGATGTTCTGGCAACCGAGCGCGGCCCCCGCGTGACCATCAGCCGCACCCATCCCGGCCTGGTCAAGCGCATGTTTGAGCTGGAAGTGCCCGAAATTTATGACGGCACCGTTGAGATCAAGGCCATTGCCCGTGAGGCTGGTGCCCGCACCAAGATGGCTGTGTGGAGCAAGAACCCCGATGTTGACCCCGTCGGCGCCTGCATCGGCGCCCATGGCTCCCGCGTGGAAAAGATCGTGGAAGAGCTGGGCGGCGAAAAGATCGATATCATCCGCTGGAGCGAGGACATCAACGAGTTCATCTCCGCAGCTCTGTCCCCGGCAAAGGTTGTCAAGGTGGAGCTGCTGCCCGGCGAAACCAAGAGCTGCCGCGTGACCGTGCCTGACCACCAGCTGAGCCTTGCCATTGGCAACAAGGGCCAGAATGTGCGCCTGTGCGCCCACCTGACCGGCTATAATATTGACATCCGCCCGGAATCCGGCTACTATGGCGAGGAGGACGAAACCCCGGCTGAACAGCCGGCCGAAGCCCCCGCCGCCGAGACCGCCTCGGAAACCGGCAAGGAATAATGAGCACACGCCGTGCAATGCGGCGCTGAGACTGAAAAGAGGTCAGCCATTTGCAACAAAAACCGCAGAAAAAGGTGCCGGTGCGCCGGTGCGTTGGGTGCAACACCCCAAAACCGAAAAAAGAACTGGTGCGCATTGTGCGCAGCCCCGAAGGTGAAGTCAGCGTGGATCTGACCGGCAAGCGTTCCGGCCGCGGCGCATACCTGTGCCCGTCAGCGGCGTGCCTGGCCAAAGCACGCAAGGCCAAGCGGCTGGAACATGCCTTTGGTGTGCCGGTGCCGGATGAGGTGTTTGAGCGCCTGACCGAGGAGATGGCCTGTGCCGAGCAGGCAGTAAAGGAGGCGATGCCCCGTGGCGAATGATAAGGACCCATTGTTGGGTGCATTGGGAATTTGCCGCAAAGCCGGCAAGCTGCTGCACGGCTATGACCGTGTGGAAGAAGCTGTGATGCGGGGCAAGGCATGCCTGGTGCTACTGGCCTGCGACGCCAGCAAGCGCACCACGCAGCATATGCAGGATACCTGCCGCGGGGTGATCCCCTGCGCGGTGATGCCGCTGAAAGGCGAGGACCTGCGCATGCTTACGCCAAAGCCTGCTGCCGTATTTGCGGTTACGGACGAAAACCTTGCACACCTGTGTGCAGGCTACCTCAAAAAGCAAGTGAAGGAGGATTCAGCCAATGGTTGATTTCAAATACAAAGTTACGGATATTGCAAAAGATTTTGGCATCAGCACCAAAAAGGTTATCGAGACTTTTGCGGAGCTGACTGGCGAGACCCGCAAGACGGGCGCGACCTTTGAAGAAAACGAGGTCAACGCCCTGCTGGAAGCCCTGACCCGCAAAACCGCCGTCAAGGACCTGGGCGAGTATCTGGCATCCGGCAAGGAGCCGCAGCCCGTCAAGCAGGAGACCAAAAAGCCCGAAGCAAAGCCCCAGGCGAAAAAAGAAGAGCCGAAGCCGGAGGCCGCTAAGCCCCAGCCCAAGCAGCCCAAGCAGCCGGAAGCCCCCAAGGCAGAGCCGAAAGCGGAGCAGGCCAAGCCCGCCCAGAATGCGCAGCCCAAGGCAGCACAGCCCAAACCGGCCCAGCAGGAAAAGCGCAATGATAAGCGCAATGATAACAAGCAGGCCGAAAAGCGCAGCGAAAAGCGTGTGACCATGCAGGAGCTGGCCAGCGAGACCGGCATCAAGGAACCCGTCGCCACCGAGCAGGTCAAGGTTGACCGCGCCCAGGTGTCTGTGGATACCCGCACCGTGGATGTGAACGTGGATAAGTTCAGCGCCCGCTATGATGACCTGGCCGACAGCCGCAATATGCCCAGCAAGCGCAAGAACGCTCCCACCGGCAAAAAAGAAAAGTTCAACAACCGCAATAACCGCCGCGGACAGCAGTTTGGCCGCCGCCGTGAAACCGAAGCCGAGCGCCTGCAGCGCATCCAGCTGGAAAAGGCCCGCAACGCCCAGCTCAAGATCTCCATCCCCGATGAGATCACCGTTGGCGAGCTGGCTACCCGCCTGAAGCAGAACGTGGCCAAGGTTGTTGCCAAGTTCATGCAGATGGGCGAAATGCACGCTGCTTCCGATGTGATCGATTTCGATTCCGCCGCCCTGATCGCAGAGGAATTCCACGCAAAGGTGGAGCATGAAGTTCATGTTTCTATCGAAGAGCGCCTGTTCACCCAGGAAGAGGACAGCGCCGATCAGCTGGTCGAACGTCCGCCGGTCGTTGTTGTTATGGGCCACGTTGACCACGGCAAAACTTCCATCCTGGACCGCATCCGTTCCACTAACGTTACCGCAGGCGAAGCCGGCGGCATTACCCAGGCCATCGGCGCTTACCAGGTCAATGTCAACGGCAGCCCCGTTACCTTCCTGGATACCCCGGGCCACGAAGCCTTTACCGCCATGCGTGCCCGCGGTGCGGATATGACCGATATCGCGGTTCTGGTTGTTGCTGCCGATGACGGCATCATGCCCCAGACCATTGAGTCCATCAACCACGCTAAGGCTGCCAACGTCAAGCTGATCGTTGCCATCAACAAGATGGATAAGCCGACCGCTAACCCGGAGCGCGTGAAGGAACAGCTGACCAAGTACGAGATCGTGCCCGAAGACTGGGGCGGCGAAACTGCCTGCATCCCCGTGTCTGCCGCTACTGGCGCAGGCATCCAGGACCTGCTGGAACGCATTGTTCTGGAAGCAGAGGTCATGGAGCTGAAAGCCAACCCCAACCGCCGCGCCAAGGGTGCCGTTGTGGAAGCCCGCCTGGATAAGGGCCAGGGCACCATTGCTACCCTGCTGGTTCAGAACGGCACCCTGCACAAGGGCGACTGTCTGATTGCCGGTACCGCCGTTGGCCGTGTGCGTACCATGCGCAACGATAAGGGCGTTGAGATCGAATCCGCCGGTCCTTCCACCCCTGTGGAGATCACCGGCCTGACTGAAGTGCCCACCGCCGGCGATATCTTCGAGGCTGTTGAGGATGAACGCCTGGCCCGTGAACTGGCTGACAAGCGTACCACCGAAGCCAAGGAAAAGCAGTTTGCTGCTTACACCAAGGTCACCCTGGATAACCTGTTTGACCAGATGGCCCAGAACGATATGAAGGAACTGCCCATTGTTGTCAAGGCTGACGTTCAGGGCAGCGCCGAAGCTGTGAAACAGAGCCTGGAAAAGCTCAGCAACGAGGAAGTGCGCGTGCGCGTCATCCATGCCGGTGTTGGTGCGATTTCCAAGTCCGATGTTTCTCTGGCCGATGCTTCCAACGCCATCATCATCGGCTTTAATGTCCGCCCGGACGCTGTTGCCAAGGCCGAAGCCGAGCAGGCCGGTGTTGAAATGCGTATGTACCGCGTCATTTACGATGCCATCAACGATGTTTCCGATGCTATGAAGGGTATGCTGGCTCCCAAGGTGCGCGAAGTCGCCTTGGGCGAAGCACAGGTTCGCCAGGTCTACAAGATTTCCAGCGTTGGCACTGTTTCCGGCTGCCGTGTTACTTCCGGCAAGATCACCCGCGATGCCCAGCTGCGCCTGGTGCGTGACGGTATCGTCATCTGCGAGGATGCCATTGCATCCCTGAAGCGCTTCAAGGATGACGCCAAGGAAGTGGCCGAAGGCTATGAATGCGGCATCACCCTGCAGAAGTTCTCCGACGTCAAAGAGGGTGACGTATTCGAGTGCTTCAAGCTGGAAGAATACCGCGATTGATCCGGCATTGAGCCGTTCCCGCTTGTTTGACAAGCCCCGCAGGGGGCTTTATGAGGTAAAGTTATGCCAAGCAAAAACCATGGCCGTATGGCACAGGATATGAAACGCGAGTTGATCGCCATTATCGGCGAAATGAAGGACCCCCGCGTTTCGGGCGGTCTGCTGACTGTGACCCGGCTTGATGTTACCCCGGACCTGGATGTTGCCAAGGTGTACATCAGTGTGATGGGGCGCGAAGGCGGCGCCGACCCGGTGGTGAAGGCCCTGAACAAAGCTTCGGGCCATATCCGCACCGAAGTCAGCCGCCGCATGCACATCCGCAAAGCCCCACGCTTTGTGTTTACCAAGGATGACAGCGCTGCTTACGCAGTGCACATTGACCAGCTGCTGCAGGATATTGAAAAAGCACACCCCGCAGCACAGGCAGAACCGGAAGAGCAGGAATAACCTGCCCAGACTGTATCTGAAAAGTCGAAAATGTAGTCTGTTTTTACAAACACAGCCGGATTTTGCGCTAAAAAACACAAAGGATTCCTGCGGCTCTTTGCCTTACATCCTGCTTGTGCTTGCGAAATATCTGTCATTTTCGCTGCTTTCAGATACATCTTAACTGGTGCTGCAGCCAGTCGTCGACCAAAACGCGCAGTTGAAATTTACGCTTGCAGCTGCGCCTTCCCAAAGGCCGGAACCAACGGGGGAGAGGGAATAGCCCCCAATCGCGGCCGAGAAAAGAGGAGCCTTATGACCGAATCTGTGGATCGGCAGACAGCCGTGCTGCGTCTGCGCGGCGCGGACGATATCCTGATCCTTTGCCACAAAAACCCCGATGGCGATACCATCGGCTGCGCCGGTGCACTGTATCTTGCGCTCAAGGCGCTGGGCAAAAACGCCGCGATTTTATGCAGCGACCCCATCCCCAAAATGTATGATTATATGGAGCTGCGCTGGTTTGACGGCAGCTTTAACCCTGCATTTGTGGTGGCGGTGGATGTTGCCAGCATCCAGCTTTTTGGCGAAAATAACAATGTGCCGCAGTATGCCGCCCATACCAACCTTTGCATTGACCACCATGCCAGCAACAGCGGCTATGCCTATGAAACCCTGCTGGATCCCGGCGCCGCCGCGGCCTGCGAGTTTTTGCTGGATGTGATCGTGGATATGGGCGTGACCATTACGCCGCAGATCGCCAACTGCCTGTATACCGGCATTGCAACCGATACCGGCTGCTTTAAGTTTGCCAGTACCACGCCCCGCACCCATATGGCGGCGGCCCGCCTGATGGAAGCCGGTGCCGATGTGGAAAAACTGAATGCCCGCCTGTTTGAATCCCGCTCCCATGCCCGCATAACTGCGGAACGCATGGCGATGGAAAGCCTGGAATATTATTTCAACGACCTGTGCGCCGTGATCTGCCTGACCTGGGACCAGATCGAATCTTCCGGCGTGGCGGGTGCCGAGCTGGAGGACCTGACCAGCCTGCCGCGCTCCATTGAAGGCGTGGAGGTTGGCCTGACCTACCGCCAGCAGCGGGATGGCAGCTTCCGCATCAGCGTGCGTACATCGGACAGCATTGATGCCTGCAACATTGCGCGCCGCCTGGGCGGCGGCGGCCATACCCGCGCAGCCGGGTGCGAGATCAGCGGCAACCTGGATAACGCCAAGCATGCCGTGCTGGAGGAAGTCCGCAAGGAGTTGCAGCGCTGCGGCTTGCTGGATCAGGACGCTGGTTGAAGGCCAGCTGCACCACAACGCGCAGCACACGGGGATGCGGCACACGCCTGTAAACCTGCAAGATGGCACCGTCTGCTTGCCGCCGCAAGGCTGGCACCGCAGCTGGGTGCTGCTGCCGAATGCAGCACAATAAACTGAAAAGGAAAACCCCAATGAATACTTGTGCCATTCTCCCAGTTGATAAACCTGCGGGCTGGACCAGCTTTGATGTGCTGGCCAAGCTGCGCGGTGCGCTGGGAACGCGCAGGCTGGGGCACGCGGGCACACTGGATCCTATGGCGACTGGTGTGCTCGCCGTGTTTATCGGCAATGCCACCGCCGCGGCGGACCGCCAGCCTGACCATGATAAAACCTATGAAGCTACCATTCGCCTTGGCCTGCGCACCGATACCGGCGATGTGACCGGCACTGCGCTGGAAACCGCTCCTGTTACGGTGGGTGAAGCAGAGCTGAAAGCCGTTTTGCCGCAGTTTATGGGCCGGCAGATGCAGCTGCCGCCGATGTATTCAGCGGTCAAGATCAACGGCCAGCCGCTGTACAAGGCGGCCCGCAAAGGCCAGACGGTGGAGCGCACCCCGCGCCCCATCACGATTTATGAGATTACCTACCTGGGCAGCCCGGCACCGGGGGATTATACCATCCGAGTCAGCTGCTCCAAGGGCACCTACATCCGCGTTCTGGCGGAGGATATCGGTACAGCTTTGGGCGTGCCCGCCACATTGGCGGCACTGCGCCGCACCCGCGCCGGGGCGTTCAAGATTGAGGAATGCCACACCCTGCCGGAAATCCTGGCCGCTGCCGAAGCTGGTACCCTGCAGCAAAGCGGCTGGCTGCTGCCGGTGGAACACGTGTTTGCCTCGTTGCCTGCCCTGCAGGTGGACGATGCAGTGAAAAAGCACCTCTTCAACGGCTGCCCCACCAGCCACTACCGCGCACAGGACGGCAAATACCGCGTGTATGATGCCGCAGGTACCTTTTTGGGGCTTGCCAACGTGACGCAGGGTGTGCTGCAGGTGGAAAAGATCTTCTGCGAGCGGGCGTGAACGCCTGCACCCAAACCGCAACGGGCAGAACCGCTGTCCGCTCAACAACAGGAAGTATGCCAACTACCATGAATATTTTGAATACACTGGCCCCGGTGGGCGCACCCAATGGCAGCGCCGTGGCCTTGGGCTATTTTGACGGTGTTCACCTTGGGCACCGCCGTGTGCTGGGGGCAGCGGTGGAATACGCCGCGGCCCACGGCCTGACCCCCGCGGCTTTTACCTTCAGCCTGCCGGGCGGGCAGTCGCTCAAGGGCGGGCGTATCTTGTCCGCTGGGCAAAAGCATGCCCGCGTTGCCGCTTTGGGCATTACCGCCTATATGGAACCCCCGTTTGAATCCTTCCGTAGCTTAAGCCCGGAAGATTTCGTCAACAAAATTCTGGTGGAATGCTTTGCCGCCAAGGCGGTGTTCTGCGGTGATAACTTTACCTTTGGCGCATATGCCGCCGGGAATGTGGACCGCCTGAAGGAGCTGTGCGCCCCGCTGGGCATCGCCGTGACCATTGTGGACATGGCACAATACGGCGGGCAGACGGTTTCCTCCACTCGCATCCGTGCCGCGCTGGAGGAAGGCCGCATCGAGGATGCCAACGCCATGCTGGGGGCGCCCTACTGCATTGACTGGCCGGTGCGCCACGGCAAGGGCATCGGCACCTCCAAGCTGGGCAAACCCACCATCAACCAGAACTATCCCGCAGATGCTTTGCAGCCCTGCACCGGCGTGTACCTGACCCGCATCTGGCTGGATGGCCGCTGGTGGCCATCCGCAACCGGTATTGGCCGCCGCCCCACCGTGGATGCCGCCAACGCCCCTGTTACCTGCGAAACCTATGTGCCGGGCTACCATGGCGATACCTATGGCCAGACGCCGGTGCTGGAATTCCACCACTACCTGTGCGCTGTGCGCAAGTTTGGTACATTGCAGGAGTTGGCAGAACTGATCGAAACCGCTGCCCAGCAAAGCATTGCCTATTTTGCCGCAAAGGAGGAAGCGTAATGCGCCGTAAGGATCGTGAAGTGGCGGACCTGGAGGGCCAACTTGCCATTTTGGAACAGTGCCCCGTCTGCCGCGTTGCCATCAACGACCCGGCATCCGGCGTGCCGTACCTTGTTCCGCTGAACTTTGGTATGGCCGCCGGGCCGCAAAGCCTGACGCTGTATTTCCACTGTGCCCCCGTTGGCACCAAGCTGGACCTGCTGCGCGCTGACCCCAATGTGAGCTTTGAAGCTGACTGCCCCGGCACCGTAAGCGGCGGGGCAACCTCCTGCACGTATGGCATGAACTACCAGAGCGTCATTGGCCGCGGGACCGTCCGCTTTGTGGAAGGCGGGGAAAAGCTGACCGCCCTGCAGACGCTGATGCAGCATTACCACTGCCCGAACCTGCCCTTTGAGCCGGAAATGGTGGAACACACCACGGTTTTGGCCCTGGACGTTGCCGCCATGACCGGCAAACGCCGCACATCGTTTTAAGGGCGGGACCCATCATCCGAGGAATTCGGAAGAAATTCGGAGGATACTGATTTGGAACGTAAAAAACTGGCTCCCGGTGTATTTATCACCACATTGGATGCCGAAAAATTTAACCGCTGCCGCATTACCATCCATCTGCGCTACCCGGCATTGCGCCGCAGCGCAACGGATGCCGCTGTGCTGCCGCTGGTGCTGGAACGCGGCTATGCGGGCTGTCCGGATATGACGGAGCTTTCCCGCAAATTGGCGCGGCTGTACGGTGCCGACCTTGGCGTGGACCAGAGCAGCGCCGGAATTGACCGCGTGCTGACGGTGGACATCTGCGGCATCAAGGATCGCTTTGCCCTTGACGGTGAGAATCTGACCCGTGAATATGCCGATATCGCCTTTGGTACCATCTTTGAGCCGTACCTGATTGATGGTGTGTTTGACCCGGAGGCTGTGCGCATTGAAAAAGAATCCCTGGCCCGCCGCCTGGATGCCGAGTTCAACAATAAGCGCCTGTACTGTGTGCGCCAGGCCCGCCGCAAATTTTACGGCGATTCCCCGGCAGGCATTGAGCTGGGCGGCTACAAAAGTGACCTGCCCAACGTAACGCCCCAGACTCTGAAAGCCGAGTATGACCGCATCCTTTCGCTGGCATCCATTGATGTGATGGTGCAGGGGGCGGATCCCGCCCTGGTGGAAGAGCTGCTGCTGCAAAAGCTGGCTGGCGCTGCCCGCAGCCCCCAGCGCTTTGCCATGCCGCTGGCCATGCCCATTATTGAAACCCAGCACTTCAGCGAGGAAATCCCCGGCCTGACCCAGGCCAAGCTGTGTATGCTGTTTACCCGCGGCACGCCGGAGGACCTGCCCAGCATTACCGTGATGCGGATGGCAATGAGCGTGTTTGGCGGCTCCACCACCAGCCGCCTGTTCCGCAATGTGCGCGAAAAACAGAGCCTTTGCTATTACTGCGGTTCCAGCGCTCTGCGCGCCACCGGTGTGATGATGGTGGATTCCGGCGTGGAGCCGGGCCGCGAAGCCCAAGCCGAAGCTGCGATCCTGAAAGAACTGAACGACCTGTGCACCGGCCCTATCACCGAACAGGAAATGGACGACTGCCGCCGCAGCCTGCTTTCCAGCCTGGATTCGCTGGGGGATTCCCTCGGAGGACTGGAAAGCTGGTACTATGGCCAGATCCTGCGTGACGAAGCGCTGGCCCCGCCGGAATACGGCAAGGTGCTGACCAACGCCGTTACGGCGGACGAAGTGCGCGAAGTGCTGCAGAGTTACCATTACTCTGTTGGCTACACGCTGACGGCAAAAGGGGAGGGGGAAAACGCATGATGGAACACGCAGAACACAGCCCGGCTGCCATCCGGGAAAAAGCCGCGGGGGCGGTCAACTGCCAGAGCGTGACCCTGCCCAGCGGCTTGACGGTTTTGTGCCGCACTATGCCGGGCTACAGCTCGGTACACGCCATGTACGCCACCAACTTTGGCTCCGTTGTGCGGGAATTTACCCTTAACGGCAAACGGATCCAGCTGCCCGCCGGTACCGCGCACTTTCTGGAACACAAAATGTTTGAATCCGAGCAGGGTGATGCGTTCGACCTGTATGCCAAAACTGGCGCTGCGGCAAACGCTTTTACCAGCTATGACCGCACCTGCTATATTTTTACCGCAACCGGCATGACGGATGAAAACCTGGATATTCTGCTCAACATGGTCGGTCATCCCTGGTTTACCAAGGAGACCATCGCCAAGGAGCAGGGCATCATCGGGCAGGAAATCAAAATGTATGACGACAGCCCGGATTGGCGGCTGCTGACCGCACTGTTCCGCTGCCTGTATAAAAGCCATCCCATCCGGGACGATATCGCCGGCACCACCCAGAGCATTGCCGAGCTGACGCCCGAACTGCTGTACGCCTGCACCGATGCGTTCTACCGCCCCGGCAACATGGTGCTTTCCGTTGCGGGCAACATCACGCTGGATCAGGCTGTGGAAGCCTGCCGCCGCAACGGTGTGTATGATGCAGTGGAACCCCCGCAGGTGGAAACCATCTTCCCGCAGGAAGCCGATACGGTGCAGCACAAAGAAACCACCTTTACCATGCCGGTCAACAAGCCCTGCTTTGCCCTTGGCTACAAGGAAGCCGCCATCAACCGCGGCGATACCCGCATGGAGGTCATCGCAGACCTGCTGCCGGACCTGATCTGCGGCGGGCTGACGAATCTGTACCGCAAGCTGTATGATGAATCGCTGGTCAACCCGGAGTTCAGCGGCGATTATCTTTCCACCGAGGGAGCCTGCATCATCGCTTTTACCGGTGAAAGTGAGACCCCGCGTGAGGTTGCCCAGATGGTGCGGGATGAAATTGCCCGCCTGCGCCAAAACGGCGTAGACCCGGAGCTGTTTACCCTGGTCAAAAACCAGATGTACGGCGAAATGCTGGCTGATGTGGAGAACGTGGACGATGCCGCCGAGGAGATGGGCATGGCCTTCCTGAAAGGCCGCACCCTGGCAGATGAAATTGAAGCGCTGGCCACTTTGACCGTTGACGATGTGAACAAGGCACTGCAAACCATGCTGCTGGAAGAAAACAGCGCCTATATCCAGATCGACCCGAAGGAATGAGGTGTAATGGCAGATGTCTTTTGATGTTCAGTTTCCCGGCCTTGGGCTGGAATTTACCATCAACCGCGTTGCGCTCAGCATTGGCGGTTTCAACATTTACTGGTACGGTGTGATCATCGCCGCGGGCATGGTGCTTGCCATGCTGTTTGCTTTCCGCAATGCGGATGATTTCGGCATCAACTCCGACCGCCTGATCGATGTGATCCTGGTGGGCGCGGTCATGGCAATCGTCTGCGCGCGCATTTATTATATTGTGTTTGCGCCGTTCAAGTATGAAAGCATCTGGCAGATGATCGATATCCGCCAGGGCGGTATTGCCATTTACGGCGCGGTCATCGGCGCATTTGTGTTTGGCGGCCTGATGGCCAAGATCCGCCGCATTCCCATCCTGCCGCTCTTTGATCTGGTTGGGATATGCTTCCTGATTGGTCAGGGCGTGGGCCGCTGGGGCAACTTTGTCAACCAGGAAGCTTTCGGCAGTAACACCACGCTGCCCTGGGGCATGTACAGCGAGGGTACCTACAACTACCTGCTCAGCGTACAGGCCACCCTGGCCGCTGAGGGCGTTACTGTGGACCCCACCCAGCCGGTACACCCGACCTTCCTGTACGAGAGCATCTGGTGCCTGGTGGGGGTTGTGCTGCTGGCAAGCCATATCAAAAAGCGCCGCTTTAACGGCGAACTGTTTCTGCTCTACATCATCTGGTACGGCCTGGGCCGCTACTGGATCGAGGGTCTGCGCACCGATGCGCTGATGGTCACTTCCACCCTGCGCACCAGCCAGCTGGTGGCACTGGTGTCTGTGGCCACGGCGGTGGTGCTGCTGGTGGCCGGGTTGCAGCGATTTAAGGGCGCGCAGCTGATGGTGCCGCTGCAGGTGAGCAACCTGAAAAAACTGGATGCCGCCGGAACTTATTTTGTGGTGGATGAACTGCCCGCAAGTGCGTCCCATCACGAATTCGTTCAGGCCACTGCCGCCATGAACCGCCGCCTGGAGGAATTTGACCTTGACGAAGCGGAAAAAGTGGAAGATAATAGTGACAATGGTGAAGCGATAGAAGAGGGGAATGTGGTAGCCGAACCCCAGCAGCCCGCCGAAGCGCCGGAAGCCCAGGCCCCGGAGGACGAAGCAGGGGAGTAACGTTTAGGTGCATCCTGCACCTGAAAACCGCAGGAGGGAATGCAAAGATGAGTGCACAGATCATTGACGGAAAGGCCCTTGCGGCCGCAACCAAAGCCGAAGCTGCCGCCGAAGCAGCGGCCCTGAAAGCCAAGGGCATCGAACCCTGCCTGGCTGTGATTCTGGTGGGCGAAAACCCCGCCAGCCAGGTGTATGTGCGCGGCAAGGTAAAGGACTGCGGCGAATGCGGCATCAAGAGCCTGGAACTGCGCATGCCGGAAACCACCACCCAGGAAGAACTGCTGGCCAAAATTGCAGAGCTGGCAGCCGACAAAACCGTAAACGGCATTCTGGTTCAGCTGCCGCTGCCCAAGCAGATCGATGAGAGCGCCGTGATTGACGCCATCCCGCCGGAAAAGGACGTGGACGGTTTTTCCCCTGTCAACGTGGGCCGTATGCAGACCGGCCAGCCCTGCTTTGTGCCCTGTACCCCGGCGGGCTGCATCCGCATGATCGAATCTACCGGCACCAAAATTGACGGCAAAAACGCCGTGGTCATCGGCCGTTCCAACATTGTGGGCAAGCCCGCAGCCCTGTTGCTGCTGGCTAAAAATGCGACCGTTACGGTCTGCCATTCCCACACGGCCAACCTGAAAGAAATCTGCGCCAACGCGGATATTCTGGTTGCAGCCGTTGGCCGCGCTGGTTTTGTGACCGGCGATATGGTTAAGCCCGGCGCCGTGGTGATCGATGTCGGCATCAACCGCGGTGCGGACGGCAAGCTGCACGGCGATGTGAACTTTGAGGAAGCAAGCGCCGTGGCGGGTTACATCACCCCGGTGCCCGGCGGCGTTGGCCCCATGACCCGTGCCATGCTGATGAAGAACACCACCCAGGCTGCTGCCATGCAAAATGGCGTTGCTATTTGAAATTATTTCAAAAAGTATCTTGACGGAACCGGGCGCATGTGGTATGATAATTAGGCCGCATGGCATGGGCTCTGCAAGTGTGTGCATTTGCACGCCGCCCCGCATCCAGCGAGACTTATTGAAAGAGGTTATCACATGTACGCAGTTATTCTGACCGGTGGCAAGCAGTACAGCGTCAAAGTTGGCGACAGCATTTTTGTTGAGAAGCTGAACGCTGAGGCTGACAGCGAAGTCACCTTCGAAAAAGTCCTGGCCGTTGGCGAGGAGGGCGCTGTTAAGGTTGGCGCTCCCGTTGTTGAAGGCGCTACCGTTGTCGGCAAGGTCATCAAGAACGGCAAGGGCAAGAAGCTCAACATCATCACCTATCGTCCCAAGAAGGGCAGCATGGTTCGCAAGGGCCATCGTCAGCCCTACACCAAGGTGGAAATCACCGCGATCAACGGCTAAGGAGGTTAAGCACAATGGCACATAAGAAAGGCGTAGGTTCTACCAAGAACGGCCGTGATTCCGAGTCCAAGCGCCTCGGCGTTAAGCGCGGCGACGGTCAGTTTGTTCTGGCCGGCAACATTCTGGTCCGTCAGCGCGGCACCCACATCCATCCGGGTGAGGGCGTCGGCATCGGCAGCGATGACACCCTGTACGCTCTGGTTGATGGCCGCGTTCATTTCGAGCGCGTTGGCCGTGACCGCAAGCGCTGCACTGTCAAGCAGTAAGTAACCTTTTAAGGGCGGGCCGTGCGGCTCGCTCTTTTCTTTTGCCCAAAGGCGAGAACAGGCGGGGAAACGTGGCAAAAGAGTAGCAAGGTAGAGGGCCGATTGCAAAACCCCGGCAAGTTCTGTAGGGGACGATGCTCGCATCGTCCCGCGGTACTACCCTATTTGCTCGCCTCAATCTTTTGCCGCCCATCCCGCCCTACAAACCCTTTGCAATGTTTGCAGCGATAAGCAAGGTTTCTCTACGGCAGGGTGAGGGCATCCTGCTCTACAAATATTTTTAATGTTTGCGGCTAGTCATAAAAAGCGATGTAGGGAACGGTCTCGACCGTTCCGACAACGATGCCCAGATGCGTACCCTAAAAAGAAAATATTCCCGCCATTCTGCGTACACACTATATTATAAAATCATAGACTAACCAATCAATCCAATCTTTAATATCCGATTCTGTGCCGCCATTGACGGTACACCATCATGTTTCATTATTCTCGATTCTTTGTATTTGCAACACCCCCTAAAGGAGGTAACACATGCCCAGTACCAGTAATTTTATTGATGTCGCAACCATCTGGCTGCACGCCGGCAAGGGCGGCGATGGCGCGGTCAGCTTCCACCGCGAAAAGTTCGTCGCGGCTGGCGGCCCGGACGGCGGCGATGGCGGCCGCGGCGGCAATATCGTGTTCCAGGCGGACCCCAACCTGTCCACCTTGATGGACTTCCGCTATAAGCGCAAGTATACCGCCCCCGATGGCGAAAATGGCCGCGGCGCTCGCCAGAAAGGCAAGGATGCCGATGACCTGGTCATCCGCGTGCCCCGCGGCACCGTGCTGAAAGAAGCCGAGACCGGCCTGGTCGTGGCAGATCTTTCCGGCGATGCCCCGGTTGTTGTGGCCAAGGGCGGCCGCGGCGGTTGGGGTAATGCCCGCTTTGCCACCCCCACCCGTCAGATCCCGCGCTTTGCCAAGCCCGGTCTGCCCGGTGAGGATATGCACCTGACTCTGGAATTGAAAGTGATCGCGGATGTTGGCCTGATCGGCTTCCCCAATGTGGGCAAGTCCACCCTGATCAGCACCATCAGCGCGGCACGCCCCAAAATTGCAAATTATCACTTTACCACGCTGACCCCCGTTCTGGGCGTTGTGCGCGTTGGCCCGGAACAGAGCTTTGTCTGCGCCGATATCCCCGGCCTGATCGAAGGTGCTGCCGATGGCGTTGGCCTGGGCCATGACTTCCTGCGCCATGTGGAGCGCTGCCGCCTGCTGCTGCATGTGGTGGATGTTTCCGGCTGCGAGGGCCGCGACCCCAAGGAGGACTTTGAGCAGATCAACCACGAGCTGGAGGGCTTCTCCGCAGATCTGGCCACCCGCCCGCAGATTGTTCTGGGAAACAAGTGTGATATCGCAACCCCCGAACAGGTAGAAGAATTCAAGCAATTTGTGGAAGCCAAGGGGCTGACCTTTGTGCCCATCTCCGCCGCAACCCGCCAGGGGGTGGACGCTCTGCCCGCCCTGGTGTACAGCCGCCTGAAAGAGCTGCCGCCGGTCAAGGTGTTTGAGGCAGAGTACGTTAAACCCAGCTTGGTCGATGCCCCCACCCGTCCCTTTACCGTGGAGCGCACCGGTGCCCACGAGTTTACCGTGGACGCCCCCTGGCTGGAGCGTATTCTGGCCGGTACCAACGTGGAGGACTATGAAAGCCTGCAGTATTTCCAGACCCAGCTGGGCGATTCCGGCATTCTGGATGAGCTGGTCCGCCAGAACGTGGAAGAGGACGATACCATCAAGATCGGCGAATATGAGTTCGATTACGTTTATTGAGGCACGCCATGTTATTTGAAGCACACCCGGAAATTGATATCCACGAAATGTCGCCGCTGGCCTTGGCTTTTGCGGGGGATGCCGTGCTGGAACTGCTGGTCCGCCAGCGTCTGGTGGAAACATCCCGCCTGCAGCCGGGTCGGCTGCACAGTGTGGCAACGCATTATGTATCTGCCCACGCGCAGAACCAGGAGCTTGCCCTTATTGAGCCGATGCTGACCGAGGAAGAGCAGAACATCCTGCGCCGCGGCAAAAATGCCAGCAAAGCCAGCGTGGCCAAGCATGCCACCGCGCAGGAATACCGCGCCTCCACAGGCTTTGAGTGCCTGCTGGGTTGGCTGCACCTGATGGGCCGGGATGACCGGATCGAAGAACTGTTTGAAACGATCTGGAAAAATTATACCCCGGAACAATAAGTGTCTGTGCGCAGAAACACAAGCTGCAACAAAGCCGGTGCCCAGCAAACGGCACCGGCTTTTTGTGTGGCGGCACAATAAAATAGGCAGTGCTGTTGATATAGCACTGCCTTAGACTGCCAAATAGCGCTCCGTAGGGGCAGACATCGTTCGCCCGCGGCCGCTTGCCTTGTGCATAACCTTAAAAATGCGTTTTGAAGCCAAATTCTTCAATATGCAGCTGGCTTTTCAGGGCAAAGCATCACTTCTTTTTGCTGCCGTCGTCCTTGCCCTTGGTGCCGCAGCCACAGCCGCAGTCTGTGGTGGAGTTGGTGGTTTTCTGCGTGGTGCTCTGGGTAGCTTTCTGGCTGGCCTTGCGGGTATTGCAGTTTTGGGTCTTGTTCTGTTCGTTGGTGCTGCGTGCCATATGCGGGTACTCCTTTCAAAATCAAAAAAGCAATTTGGGGCCGGGTTCCACCGGCTCTGCCAATAGTCTGCCCAGCCTTGCCGCTGATATGCAAAATGGAGGTTGATCCATGATAATTTCACAACTGCCGGAACTGTTTGTTCAGCGGGAGCGCGCCCTGCTTGGCCCGCGGTTTGATGCAATGTTTTCCTATCCGGGGCAGGGGGCGGTGCGTGGGGCCAGCGTGAATGCCCTGCGCTGCACGCCGCAGCAGTTTGCTGAGCTGGCGGATTTTCCGCTGGAAGAATCGCCATTTTGCGCGTCCGCTTTTGTGGTGCCGCAGCCGGATTGGAAACCCGGCCGCCACCCCTACCACCATGCGGGAGCCTTTTATGCGCAGGAACCCAGCGCCAGCGCACCGGCTGCGCTGCTGGATGTGCACCCCGGTATGCGGGTGGCAGACCTGTGCGCTGCGCCGGGCGGCAAAACCAGCCAGCTGGCTGCCGCACTGGCCGGGCATGGCGTGCTGCTGGCCAACGAGTTTGTGGCTGCCCGCGCCGAAGTTCTGCGCCAGAATCTGGAGCGCATGGGTGTGGCCAACGCCATTGTGACCAACGAGGACACCGCCCGCCTGGCTGCCGCGTACCCCGGCCAGTTTGACCGCATTCTGGTGGATGCCCCCTGTTCCGGCGAGGGGATGTTCCGCAAGGAAAGCGTTGCCGTGACCCAGTATGACCAGCCCCTGCTGGATCGCTGCGCCGCTTTGGGGGCAGAGATTCTGGAAAACGCCGCGGCCATGCTGGCGCCGGGCGGAATTTTAGTCTATTCCACCTGCACCTTTGCGCCGGGGGAAGATGAAGGGCAGATCGCAGCTTTCCTGGCAAGGCATCCGGAGTTTACCCTGTGTGATCTTTCCGGCTGCGGCTTTGGCCAGCCCGGTGAAGCCAACCGGGCTGGAAACGATCCATTACAGGCAGAGTACTGCCGCCGCATCTGGCCCTGTGATGGCGGCGAGGGCCATTTTATGGCCAAACTGCAAAAGGCGGCGGATGCCCCGGCGGTGGAACTGCCGCGCGGCAAAAACGGTAAAGGAAAAGGCGGCAAAACACCCCGTGTGGATGCCAAGGCATTGCAGGCGTGGCAGAGCTTTGCCAAAGAGCTTTTCCCCACATTGGCGGGCCAGCCCATTGCAGTAGTGGGGGACGGCTTTTTGCTGGAGCCGCCCGCCCTGCTGCCCGCGGCAAAGCTGCATGTGCTGCGCGCCGGGGTGCCCGCGGGCCGCGCGGCAAAAGGGCGCTTTGAACCGGCCCACGCGCTGTTTATGGCTTACGGTGCCCAGTGTACCAATTGCGAGGAGCTGACCCTGGCGGATCCGCGCACCGCAGCGTGGCTGCGCGGGGAAGAGATCGAAGCCCAAACCGCCCAGAACGGCTGGTGTGCTGTGCTGGTGGATGGCTTCCCCCTCGGCGGGGGCAAGGCCAGCGGGGGCCGCATTAAGAACCATTACCCTAAAGCCCTGCGCAACCTGAAATGACCGTAAAAATAGTGCAGACATAAAAGCGGAAAGGGAAAGCTGCAACCATAGCCCCGTTTCCGTCAACATGGTTAGCACTTGAAAAAAGTTCGTTCTGCATTTACAAAACGTTTGCCGCTTTTGTTTTCAAATACATCCAGAAAAACACCGCCAAAACATTGAAAACGGCATAGAAATGTGCTATACTATACTAATGTAATTTGTCGGTTCGCGCACTTTGCGCAAAGTACGGGAATCTTACCGCCTTCAATGTGCGGTTACACATCAATTTTTTAGGGGGATTTTCATGTCCGGACATAGCAAATGGAATAACATTAAGCGCAAGAAAGAAAAGACCGATGGCGCCCGTGCCAAGGTTTTCACCAAGATCGGCCGCGAGATCGCTGTTGCCGTTAAGGAAGGCGGCGGCAACCCCGCTTCCAACTCCAAGCTGGCAGCCCTGATCGCTAAGGCCAAGGCGAACAGTGTGCCGAATGATAACATTCAGCGCATCATCAAGCGCGCCGAGGGCGGCGATAAGACCGAGTACGAAGCAATTACCTATGAAGGTTACGGCCCCGGCGGCATTGCCGTTATGGTCGAAACCCTGACCGATAACCGCAACCGTACCGCTGCCAACATGCGCCATTACTTTGATAAGTTTGGCGGCAACCTGGGCCAGATGGGCTGCGTTGGCTTCATGTTCACCCAGAAGGGTGTGATCGTGGTTGACCTGGAAGATGCCGACCCCGACCAGCTGATGATGGATGCTCTGGATGCCGGTGCCGAGGACTTTGATGCAGGCGAAGAGGCTGCACAGGTCACCACTGATCCCGATAACTTCACCGCTGTGTGCAACGCACTGGAAGAAAAGGGCTATAAGTTCATTTCTGCCGATGTGGCACAGGTTCCTTCCACCACCACCGCCCTGACCGATCCGGATCAGCTGGTCAACATGGGCAAGCTGCTGGACGCACTGGACGACGACGACGACGTGCAGAACGCATGGACTACCCTGGAGAATGAAGAAGACCTGGACCGCTGATTGGCAGCCAAGGTTTGAGCTTGAATGTTTAAGGAGGCGCGCAAAAGCCGGATATTTCGGTTTTTACGCGCCTTCTTTTTACACAAAGGAGCCATGTTATGAGCCAACTTCCCCTTTGCCCGCACTGCCTGGAACCCGTGCGCAGCGGCTACCATGGCAGCTGCCCCAACTGCGGCAAGTCCCTGGAAAACCATAACCCCGAAGGCGCGCTGCCCCTTGGCACCCAACTGGGCGGGCATTACACCGTGGGTGAATACCAGAGCGCCGACGGCGACGGCCTGTGCTACCGCGGTGTGGATAATGATGAACGTCGGTTTGTGCTGATCAAAGAGTATTTCCCGGTAACGCTGTGCAATGGCCGCAGCCCGGATGGCGACCTGATGCCCAAAGAGGGCCGGGAAGTGCTGTTCAAAACCAGCCGGATGGATTTCAAAGATTTGTACGATGACCTGCACCGCATCACCCCGGCAACCGGCCTTTCGCAGATTCTGGATGTGATGGAAGAAAACAACACCGTATACGCGGTGGAGGAAACCGAGAAGGGCATGACCCTGACCCATTACCTCAAACTGCGCGCCCGCACCCTGACCCCCGTGGAGGCCCGAACCTTGCTGCAGCCCGTGATGGAGGGGGTGGCCCTGCTTCACAAGGCCGGGCTGATCCACCGCGGCATCTGCCCGGATAACATCCTGCTGCCCATTGACGGTGCCGCCCGGCTGACCGGGTATGGCACGCTGGCCCTGCGCACGGCAGGCAGCGAGCTGAAAAGCCAGCTTTACCCCGGCTATGCGGCACCGGAACAGTATTCAGCGGCGGAATTCTCTGGACGGTACACCGATGTGTACGCTCTGGCGGCGGTCACTTACCGACTGGTAACGGGCCAGGTGCCGGTGGCAGCCCCGCAGCGCAAGGTACGGGACAGTATGGAGAACGCCCACAGCCTGGAGTCTGGTGTGCCGACCTATTTTTCTCAGGTGCTGACCTGCGCCATGCGGCTGGACCCCGCCAAGCGGATGCAGACGGTACCGGAGCTGATGAGCGCCTTGACTGATCCCACCGTGGCGAACGCCATGTTTGAAAAAGGCGAAAACCAGGTATCCACCAAAAAGATTCTGGCGGCTTCCATGGTGGTCATCTTTGTGTTGGTGGTGCTGTTGCTGTGGAGTCTGCTGAAAGGCGGCAAGGGGAGCGATACAAAACCGGCAGTTTCCGGTGCGGCATCCACCGGCACATCGGCTTCCAGCACGGCCAACAGTGATGTGGAAGTTTACCCGGACCTTGTGGGAAAGAACTATAAGACCGATATCAAAAATAACACGCTGTATACCCATTACCGCATTGCCATGACGGAGGATTTCAGCTCCACTGTACCGGAGGGCTGCGTCATCAGGCAGGAGCCGGTGGCCGGAACGCTGGTCACGGAACAGGCACCCACCATCCAGTTAGTAGTCAGCAAAGGCCCCATGCTGGTGGAAATGCCGGACATCATCGGCTGGACGCAGAACAACGCCAGCAAAAAGCTGGATGAATCCGGCATCAACTATAGCATGCAGATCATTGAAAACGATGGCCAGTACGCAGAGAACTGCGTTGTAAAATGCGATGTGAGCAAAGGCACCAAGTTTGATGCAGATGAGACTGTCGTGACGGTGTATATCGCCGGGGCACGCAACGATGCGTTTGCGGTGGATTCATCGCCCACACCCTCCGAACAGCCCAACTGGGCGGACAGCACAGACCCTGCTGCAACAGCAGCACCGTGATAGCAAAAACCTAAGGCCCCGGCATTACAGGAAAGACAACCTGTTGTGCCGGGGCCGCGTTTATTGAATTAAAAAAGAATAAAGAATAATGAATAATGGGAGTGTGACGCCCACGGCGTCACATTTTAATCAGGTCCGCTACTCTGGCAAAAAGCATTCTGGCCAGAGCGGCCCACCTATTTTATTCGCGCCGCCGCGGGCGGCGCACCAACACAAAAATCCCCCGCCGCAGGCCTTGCAGCCTGAGCGGCGGGGGATTGCTGTGCTTATTCAGCAGCCGTTAAAATCAATCGCTGACGTACGGCATAAGAGCCATATGGCGAGCACGCTTGATAGCAACGGTCAGCTCGCGCTGATGGAAAGCGCAAGTGCCGGTGACGCGGCGGGGAATGATTTTGGAACGCTCGCTGACGTATTTGCGCAGGCGGGGCAGATCCTTGTAATCAATGCGGTCGATGCGATCAACGCAGAAGCTGCAAACCTTTTTGCGGCCGCGATGCATCGGACGAGAAGAACGATCCATAGCCATGATCCGGTTACCTCCTTGTAAAATTGGTATAATCGATTCAGAACGGCAAATCGCCCTCGTCCTCAATCAGTGCAAAGTCATCGTTGCTGCCAGCCGAATAGGCGGGAGCAGCGGGCTGCGCTGCGGGACGGGAATAATCAGCCGGTGCTGCAGGAATCGGAGCGGACGCCATCGGCGCGCCCATACCAGCAGCGGGATTCTGGGATTTGGGAGTAACAAAATTAATGTTACTGGCCACGATCTCGATCGCAGTGCGGTTGTTGCCGTTCTTATCCTGATAGTTACGGCTCTGCAGACGGCCATCAATGGCAATCATGGAACCTTTCTGGAAATAACGGCAGACAAACTCAGCGGAGCGGTCCCAGGCGACAACATCAAAGAAGTCGGCCTGGTTCTGGCCATTGGCATCGCGGCGCCCACGGTCACAGGCAACGCGGAACGAAGCCACGTTTTTGCCGGTCGTCGTCTGGCGCAGCTGCGGGTCCGCAACAAGGCGGCCCATAAGAACAACCACATTCAGCATAATTCAGTTACTCCTTCCCAACACGCACACCAGGGTGCGTGGCGCTCAATCAGGCTTCCTCGGCAACGATAATGCTGCGGAGAACGCCTTCGGTGATACGGTAGTTACGATCCAGCTCTGCGGGGAAATCCGGCTCGCTGGTGAACTTGATCACGGTATAAACGCCCTCGGTTTCGTCTTCGATGGGGTAGGCGAGACGACGCTTGCCCCAATCATCGACAGAATCGATCGTACCGTTTGCTTCGATCAGGGACTTGAACTTGCCGATCAGGGCAGCGGAAGCCTCCTCATCCAGAGCAGAACTGGTAACCAACATGGTTTCATACTTAGCCATTTTCTGTGCACCTCCTTTTGGACTTTAGGCCCTTGCCTTTACGCAAGGGCAAGGATGTGTGTCTTGCTTGACACAGCAACTTATTATATCAAGCAGAATCACCTTTTGTCAAGGTGTATTTTGCAGGATATCAAAAATATTTTGCCGCTTTTGGCGGGAACGCGCATTTTATGCTTTACGGTAACCAACGCTTTCCATAAATTTCAGGAAAGCTGCCTGCCCGGCGGCATCCTGCTTGAAGACACCGGCGTTTTCAAGCACATGGCTGAACACAATACCGATCTCATCCCGCAGAACAGCCTCTGCTTTTTCACGCTTCAGGCCGGTGCCGTACTTTTTGATCAGACCATCGATCCAGTCAGCGTGTACAGCCAGCGGGCTGCCAGCTTCGCGGCTGGTGTTTGGGGCGGAACCGGTCAGGATATCGGCAATGGCGGCGCTCTGATCTTTCAGGCGGGCGGGCAGGATGGCCAGGCCCATTACCTCAATCAGGCCGATATTCTCTTTTTTGATGTTGTGGTATTCCTTGTGCGGGTGGAAGATGCCGTCCGGATACTGTTCGGTGGTGCGGTTATTGCGCAGCGCCAGGTCCAGAATGTAGCCGTCATTCTCATCATAGTGCAGAATGGGGGTGACGGTGTTGTGCGGGGTATCGCCGGTGTGGGCGATGATATCTACGCTGGTATCGCTGTAATCACGCCAGGTGCGCAGGATGTCGTCCGCGGCATTCTGCACTTCCTGGGAACTGCGGCCCACCAGGCGCACGGTGGAAACCGGCCAGTTGACGATACCGGCTTTCACGCCGGTGTAGCGCGCGTTGCGCAGCGGTACGGCGATATGCGCTTTCTGCATGGGGAAGACATAGCGCCCGCCCTGGAAATGGCTGTGGCTCAGGATGCTGCCGCCTACAATAGGCAGGTCAGCGTTGGAACCGCAGGTGTAATGGGGGAACTGTGCCACAAAGTCAAAAATTTCAGCCAGGGTATGGCGGTTCATCTCCATGGGCTTGTGGCTGTCGTTCAGCATGATGCAGTGCTCATGGAAATAGGCATAGGGGCTGTATTGCAGATAGAACGTTTCACCGGCCAGGTTTATGGGCACAATGCGATGGGTCTGGCGGGCAGGGAAGTTGATGCGCCCCGCATAGCCGATATTCTCCTTGCACAGCATGCACTTGGGGTAGCTGGCAGCGGGCTGCAGCCGCTCCATGGCAATCACTTTGGGGTCTTTTTCCGGTTTGGTCAGGTTGATGGTAATTTCCAGCTCACCGTAAGGGGTGGCCGTGTTCCACTGGATGTTCTTGGCAATTTGCGCCGTGCGGATGTAGTTGGACACAACGCACAGATCATAGAACCAGTCCGTGGCAGCTTTGGGGCCGCCCTTGGCATACAGTTTGCGGAACTTGCGGCAGACTTCGCTTTCGCGCGGCATCAGGGCACCCATCATGCGGGTTTCAAAGTTGATGCGGTACTGCGGCACACTGCCGTCAAACAGGCCCTTGGCGGCGGCAAGCTCCACCATCTCGTCCAGCAGGGCAGCGGGGGTGTCAAAATCCTCTTTGGGCACATTTTCCTCGCTGGGCTGGGCCAGACCCAGCAGATCCAGCAGGGTGTTGCGGGCTACAATGGCATCCAGCTCCTTGATGAGCTTGTGTTTGCGGCCAAAGCGCAGCAGGCGCTCCACATCCAGGGCAAGTGCGGCATCACGCTGTTCGGCAGTCATTGCGGAAATGTTCACGGCTTCGATGTTTTGTTTCGGCATCTGTACATCCCTCCTACATTTACGATACCGCATTTTACCCTCACTTTCCATGGTGCAAAATCCCATGCTTTTGCAGTTTTCAATCAAAAGGGGTGAACCCGCGGAAAGATTTCTGTGCGGTTCGCACATTCTCTGGCTCCGGGATTCACCCCTTTGATTTATTTCATTCGGTTTGCAACGGGCGGGCTCAGTGCTTCAGGTCGCTGAACAGGTTTTTCTGGTAAACGCCATCGGCCACCAGCTTGGCAAAGCTGTCAATCACGGTCTGCTTGTCCTCTTTATAGGTAACGCCGAACCACTTGTCATGGGTGGGCAGCACCTGAACGGTCACGGCATTCTTTTCCAGCAGCTCGCCAATATAGATGGGCAGCAGGTACTCGGCCTTCAGCGGGTTGGCGGGAACGCTCTTCTCAAAGAACTCCACAAAACCGTCCTCCAGCACCTTCACGAACTCCGGTGTCAGGCCCCAGAAATTCATCGAAACCAGGCTCTCCGGGTCAATGGCCTTGCCCTCAACGGCAGCGCCGTCAGCGGTCTTTTCAATGCCGGAAGTCTCCACAACATCGGTCAGGTAGCCTTCGGCGTTCATCTGGCAGACACCGCGGGTCACAGCGCCGTTGTCGCTCAGGGTGTTCTTCAAAACAAAGCCGGCCATGGACAGGGCGTTCGGTTTGTCCGGGGTGTAGCCCTGCAGGAAGTTGTGAATCTGGACAAAAGCTTCCTTGCCATAGTAGTCGTCAGCATTGATAACGGCGAACGGCTCCTTGATGACATTCTTGCAGGCCAGAACTGCCTGGCCGGTGCCCCAGGGCTTGCTGCGCTCAGCGGGAACTTCGTACCCGGCGGGGATGGCGTCCTTCTCCTGGAAAGCATAGGCAATCTCAATGCCCAGGTCGGCACAGGTCTTTTCAATGCGGTTGCCGATGGCTTCCTTGAAAGCCTCCTCAATGTCGTGGCGGATGATAAAGACAATCTTGTCAAACCCGGCTTCGATGGCATCATGGATGGAGTAATCCATGATGATCTCGCCGTTGGGGCCGACAGCGGCCAGCTGCTTGATGCCGCCGCCAAAGCGGGAGCCGATGCCGGCTGCCATAATGACCAATGCTGTTTTCATACGTTTTCCTCCTGAAATATCGGTTATCCTTACTTCTTCATATTTTTACATCGTCAAAAACCGGATTACGGCGTTCAGGTCCGGTCCCATCAGGAAAGATCCCAGAACCCCGGCTGCGATGTAAACACCAAGGTAGATAAAAACGGCTGCCCAGCTGGTGCCGCCGGTTGCGGCCAGGGCATCGCTGCGTTGCGGGCCTTCGGGGCAGCGATCATAAACGCGGTGAATGCGGCGTTCGCTTTCTTTTTTATACCAGTACACAGCAAACAGGCCGCGAATAACCATCTGGATAAAGTTCAGCACATAGCATACCTGCATGGCCGTGGGAATTAGCCGCAAAAACGGCATACCCACCATCCACTCCGCACCGGATACCGCCATCAGGTACAGCAGGGAGGGCAGCGTCACAATAAAATCCAGCAGCGCAAAAAGAACACCCTGCTTCCACATTTTGCGGTAGAAGAAATAGAAAGGCCCAAGGAAAAAGGCGGAGAACGAGATGACTGCTTTGCGCCGGGTTTCCTGCATGCGGAAGAACTGCATCATATAATAAATGCTGGACGGCCCAACATAGCTGGCCCAGTCCCGCGCCTTGATGCCGTCAATCGGGTCATCGGGACCGACTTCCTTGCAGGTAAAGCCATCCGGCCCCATGCTGCCTGCACTGAAAAAGTCCTGGTCGGGTGCCTGTTCTTGGCGCGGTGCCTGGCGATACTGCGGGGCGCCGCCGGCCTGGTAGCTGCCGTTGGCGTACACCGGGCCGTTGCCGCCGAGGGCGGGGTGATCCTGCTGGTACTGCACGTTATCCGGGTGGTCCGGCAGCGAAACGCCGCAGTGGTTGCAGTATTTTGCGCCCAGCGGGTTATGGGTGCCGCAGTTGGGGCAGACGATATCATCCGGCCGGTCGGAAATCACGTTGTCCGGGGTCCATTCAAACCCGGCGGCGTGGTCTGCCTGATGCACGCAGACACCGACCTTTTTCCAGCATTCGCGGTGGTACGGTGTGCCGCAGTCCGGGCAGACAACGATATCATCTGCTTCTTTGAATTTTTGTTTGCATACGGGGCAGGTATTGCCCTTGTAATCAGCCATGTGTGGTCCTCCGAATTTTCAGGGTGGGGGAGTGTTATCCTGCCCATCCATCTTGTTCCGCTGCGACCAAAAAGGCGCAAACGAAATAATTTAGCCATATTATACACCATATGTCCATGGAAAGCAAAGAACTTTTCGTGAATAAGCGGGCAGAAAGCGGATTTTTGCAGAATATTTGCAGATTTTGGCCTGCCGATAGCTGGTGTGTATCAAAAAAGTAGAAGCCGATTTTAATCTGCACGCCTGTAACGTGCAGATCATGCCGTGTGTTTTATACCTCTTTACAAGAAATAAGATTTGCGTTATACTGATAACATCTTGATTTATGCGTATCTTTATTTTTAATGATTGACCAAGGGGTAGCAAATATGATCACCATTGACGAATTGAAATTTAAGCTCGGCGGCCTGGAAACTGCGGTAAACGACCTGCGCGATGCCCTTTCCATTGAAGCGAGCGAAAAGCGCCTGGCAGAGCTGGAACACCAGATGACGATGCCCGGTTTTTATGATGACCAGGAAAAAAGCCAGAAAGTCATCAGCGAGATGGGCGAAGTGAAAAATAAGCTGGAGCGCTTCGGCAAACTTTCCACCCAGTACGAGGAAGCCCAGACCCTGCTGGAAATGATTGAGGAAGAAAATGATCCCTCTCTGGCAGCAGAAGGCGAAGAAGCTGTGAACGGCGTGGAAAAATCCATTGACGAACTGCAGCTGATGACCATGCTGAACGGCGAGTACGACCATTCCAACGCTATCCTGACTTTCCATGCAGGCACCGGCGGCACCGAAGCACAGGACTGGGCCGAGATGCTGACCCGTATGTACACCCGCTGGGCCGAAGCCCACGGCTACACCGTGGAAGTTCTGGATGTGCTGGAAGGCGATGAAGCCGGTATCAAGTCCGCTTCTATGATGATTAAGGGTGCCAACGCCTATGGTATGCTGAAAAGTGAAAACGGCGTGCACCGCCTGGTGCGCATCAGCCCGTTTGATGCCAACGCCCGCCGCCAGACCAGCTTTTCCAGCCTGGAGGTTATGCCGGAACTGGATAACAATATTAAAGTCGAGATCAACCCGGCGGATATTGAAATGCAGGTTTACCGTTCTTCCGGTGCAGGCGGCCAGCACATCAACAAAACGTCTTCCGCTGTGCGTTTGATCCACAAGCCCACCGGCATTGTCACTTCCTGCCAGACCCAGCGCAGCCAGCTGCAGAACCGTGAGTACGCCATGGAAATGCTGAAAGCCAAGCTGTACCAGATCGCTCTGCAGCAGCACAAGGATAAGGTGGATGACATCAAGGGTGTGCAGAATGAAATCGCCTGGGGCCACCAGATCCGCAGTTATGTGTTCATGCCGTACACCCTGGTCAAGGACCACCGTACCAACTATGAAAGCGGCAATGTGCAGGCCGTGATGGATGGCGACCTGGACGGTTTCATCTATGCTTACCTGAAAGCATCTTCCCGCGGTGAACTGCAGGATGTATAATTAAAATAGAATAAAGAAATATCCATCCGGCGCGCATGGCCTGAACAAAGGGCTGTGCGCGCTTTGCTTTTTGGCGGGTAAAAACAGGTGAACCTGCTGCAAAAGCCGCCGCAGTTTTGCATAAAGTGACCAAAGTGTACGGCATACCCGGCGGGACCAGTTGCATTTTTCGGCAAGCCTGCTATAATACATGCAGTATTGCCAGAAAACATTAAAATTGTGTTAATATGGCCTTGGGATGTATCTGAAAAGTCGAAAATATAGTCTATTTCTAGAAATGCAGCCGGATTTTACGTTAAAAAGCCTTGGAAGCTACAAAGGACTCCAGCGGCTCTTTGCCTTACATCCTGCTTGTGTTTGCGGAATATCCGTCATTTTCTTTGCTTTCAGAAACACCTTGACAGGCTGCTTTGCTGTTTGGCGTCGTCCCTGAACCGATACCGCAGCAGCTGTATGCCATAAGGATCTGGCGGAAAAGAGGAAACCGAATGAAGATCGTGGTTGTGGGTTTGGGCAAAGTGGGCCGCGCGTTGACCCAGCAGCTCAGCGCAGATAAGCACGATATTGTTGTAATTGACCGCAACCCGACCGTTGTGGATGATATCTGCAATATCTGCGATGTGCGCGGCGTGACCGGCAACGGCGGCTGCTATGAAGTGCAGGCCGAAGCGTTTGAAGGCGGCGCCGATTTGCTGATTGCCGCAACGGACAGCGATGAGATCAACATCCTGGCCTGCCTGGTTGCCAAAAAGCTGAACACCCGCCATACCATTGCGCGCATCCGCAACCCGGAATATGAAAAGCAGCTGCGCTTTATGCGCCAGGAACTGGGCCTTTCGATGGTCATTAACCCCGAAAAGGCCACGGCGCGCGAGATCGCCCGCGTGCTGCGCTTCCCCAATGCGCTCAAGCTGGAACAGTTCAGCAAGCAGCGCTTTGAACTGGTGGAATACCGCCTGACCGAGGGCAACCCCTTGACCGGCCTGCAGCTGAGCGACCTGTACAGCAACATGCGGGTCAAAATGCTGATCTGCGCCGTGGCACGCGGCAAACAGATCACCATCCCCACCGGTAGTTTTACCCTGGAAGAAGGGGATACAATCTACCTGATGGCCACCCCGCAGGAACTGGAACAGTTCTTCCGCCGCCTGGGTATTTTCAAGGAGCGCGCCAACAATGTCATGGTGGTGGGCGCTTCCCGCATGGCGTATTATCTCGTCAAAGAACTGAGCGAGATGAACATGCACGTTACCGTAATTGACAACAATCCCGCCCGCTGCCAGGATATGAGCGAAAAAATCCCCCGTGCGCTCATCATTCAGGGCGATGGCACCGACAGCGAGCTGCTGGCGGAGGAAGGCATTGCCGATATGGATGCCTTTGTGGCGCTGACCGGTCTGGACGAAACCAACATTATTCTGGCAATGTATGCTTCTCAGTTGAACCACTGCAAGGTGGTGGCTAAAATCAACCGCAAATCCTTTGCCGATGTGGTGACAGAGCGCGGCCTGGTGGACAGCCTGGTTTCCACCGGCGCTGTCACCACCGAGCTGATCGTACAGTATGTGCGCGCCATGCAGAACAGCCAGGCTACCAATGTGCGCACCCTGCACCGTCTGGTAGGCGGCAAGGTGGAAGCGCTGGAATTCGGCGTTACCGCCGATGTGCCGTTTGCCGGTGTGCCGCTGCGGGACCTGAACCTGCGCAAAAATATCCTTGTGGCGGGCATTATCCGCGAAAACGGCAAGACGATTATCCCGTCCGGCAACGATTCTTTCTGCGCAGGGGACGATGTGATCATTGTTACCACCAACACCGATCTGACCGATCTGCGCGATATTATGGCAAGGGGGTAACGGAATGAACTACCGCATGCTTGGGTATGTGCTGGGCCGTATTTTTATGGTTGAAGCCGCCCTGCTGCTGCCTCCGTCTATTGTAGCTGTTATTTATGGCGAGTGGAACTGCCTGTTTGCCTTTGTGGTAACGGCGGTGGGGCTGGCCGTGCTGGGCCTTGTTCTGGGGCTGCGCAGCCCCGCCAACACGGTGATCTATGCGCGCGAGGGTCTTGTGATCGTGGCACTGGCCTGGGTGCTGATGTCCGTGTTCGGTGCGCTGCCGTTTATCATCAGCGGCGATATCCCGTTTTTTGTGGATGCCTTTTTTGAAACGGTATCCGGCTTTACCACCACCGGCTCCAGCATCCTGCGCGATGTGGAAGCCATGAGTTACAGTATGCTGTTCTGGCGCAGCTTTACCCACTGGGTGGGCGGCATGGGCGTACTGGTGTTTACCATGGCGGTTCTGCCGGTCAGCGATGGCCGCGCCATGCACTTGATGCGCGCCGAATCGCCGGGGCCTTCGGTGGGCAAAATCTCCAGCAAGATCCGCGATACTGCCAAGATCCTGTATGCCATGTACCTGGTGCTTACCGTGGTGCAGACAATTTTGCTGCGCCTGGTCGGTCTGCCCTGGTACGATGCCCTGATCACCGCCTTTGGCGCGGCGGGCACCGGCGGTTTCAGCAACCGTGCGGCCAGCATTGGTGCTTACGGCAGCCCGGCGGTGGAAATGATCACCGCGGTCTTTATGGTGCTGTTCGGCATCAACTTTAATGTGTATTTCTTCCTGCTCATCCGCCATTTTAAGGAAGCGTTTGCCTGCGAGGAAATGCGGGTCTACCTTGGCGTGATTGCAGCTTCCACCCTGGCCGTTGCGGGCAATATCTTCCACTTGTATGGCAATGTGTGGCAGTCCCTGCGCTATTCTTTCTTCCAGGTGGCTTCCATCATTACCACCACGGGTTATGCCACAACAGATTTTAACATGTGGCCCACCTTCTCCAAGGCGGTGCTGGTGCTGCTCATGTTCTTTGGTGCCTGTGCGGGTTCCACCGGCGGCGGCATCAAAATCAGCCGTATCATTATTATGTGCAAAACTGCCAAGCAGGATTTAATGCGGGTGCTGCACCCCCATGCTGTCACTACCGTCCGGTTTGAGGGCAAGCCCCTGGACGATAAAACAGTGTTTGGCGTGCGCACCTACATGAACCTCTACCTGATCATTTTTGTACTGTCCACCATGGTGGTGGCCATCAACCAGTTTGACCTGGTTACTACTTTTACCGCGGTGGCATCCTGCCTGAACAACATCGGCCCCGGTCTGGAATTGGTCGGCCCTATGGTCAGCTTTGCGGATTTTTCGCCGCTGATCAAGCTGGTGCTCAGCTTTGATATGCTGGTGGGCCGTTTGGAGATCTTCCCCATGCTGGTATTGTTTGCCCCCAGCACCTGGCTGCGCAGCAAAGGCCATCTGGACCGCCGCCTGCGCGCCCGCAACCTGTTCTGAGCCTTACAAAATTATATCTATCTGCGCCCCCTGCTGCATATGTTTGGAACAAAACAGTGCGGCAGGGGGCGTTTGTGTATGCGCAGGGAAACCAACAATGACAGGCAGCAGCGCCTGTTTGTGACCGGGCTGCTCATTTCGGCTGTGGTGGGGGCGCTGATCGGGCTGCTTTGGCCGTTGTGGTTCCCGGCCGATTCTGCCTGCGAAACCACCATTCCCGATGCTTCGTTCTCTGTGCCCACCCTTGCTATGGGCGGCACCCAGCTGCCGGGGGAGGAGGGCGCTGCCATGAAGATCTGCTGCCTGACCTTTGACGATGGCCCCTCCAAATATACCCCGCAGGTGCTGGCTGCGCTGGAAAAATGTGATGCCAAAGCCACCTTTTTTGTCACTGCACAGGACGCGAACCAGGATTATCTGTCGTATCTAACGGATATTGAGGCTGCGGGCCACCAGATTGCCCTGCACAGCGCGTCCCATTCCTATTCCCGCATTTACAGCAGCACCGAAAACTTCTGGCTGGATATCAAAGCTCTGCGCGCCACGCTGGCAAACTATATCGATGTGGATGCTATCCACTGGCTGCGGTTCCCCGGCGGCAGCACCAACACGGTCAGCCACCGATACGGCGGACGGCAGATCATGCAGCAGCTCAAAGCCCAGGCTGAGCAGAAAGGCTATGCCTGGATCGACTGGAACGTGTGCGCCGAGGACGCCACCGCCAGCCACCCCAACGCCGCCCAGATCCTGCGCAATGTCCAGAACGATGCCAAAGACCAGCCGATTTGTGTTGTTTTGATGCACGATACCAATGCCACCCACGAGACAGTCAAGGCATTGCCGGATATCCTTGAATGGTTTGCGGCCAAGGGATACCGCTTTTTTACCGTGCAGCAAATGGCAGAATAGAGCGCTGTGCGGCCAACAATGGCGAACGGGCAGGGAAGGACATTAAAATAAATGCCTTCGTCATGTTGCACATTTTATTCGCGTAGTGTATAATACTTCTTGTGCGGCAAATGCAACACAGGAGGTTTTGACCTTTGCGAAAAACAGAATCTCAAAAAATTGCGCTCTGCGGTGTGCTTAGTGCGCTCTCGGTGGTGGTGCTGCTTGTGGGCAACGTATTGCAGATCGGCACTTACGCCGCGCCCATGCTGGCCAGCTTTCTGCTCATTCCTGTACTGGAAGATTACGGCAAAAAGTATGCACTGTTGTTGTATGCGGTTGTGTCGTTGCTTTCGCTGTTCCTGGTGCCGGATAAAGAGCTGGTGCTGTTTTATGTTCTGGTGTTGGGGTATTACCCTGTGCTGCGGGTGCGGCTGAACAACATCCGCCGCGGTGTGCTGCGGTGGATGGCCAAGTTTGGCTGCTTCAATGCGGCGGTGGTCGTCATGTATGCGCTGCTGATCGTGGTGTTGGCCCCGCCGGAACTGGTGCAGGAGTTTGCCGCCGAAGGTACCCCCATGCTGCTGGCGTTGCTGGCGCTGGGCAACCTTTCGTTCTGGCTGTGTGACCGTGCCTTAACGGCCATCACCCCGCTGTACCGCCAGCGCATTGCCCCCAGGCTGAAAAAGAAGTTCTGATGCGAAAGCGAAAAGATGAATAAAAGGCAACACCGCACAATTCCTGCCTGGCGGTTGCGGCACGCCGTCTGCGTTACAAAATGCTCGATAATACACAAAGTATGATCTGTACTTTTTGCTTGGCAGCCGATGCACCTCACTCGTTGTATTGGCACGTGGAATTGCGTGGCATTGCCAAAAGAAAAAACAAAATGGAGGAGTAAAAGTTATGTGGTTTGATGATGCAACAATCTACCAGATCTATCCCCTGGGCCTGTGCGGTGCTCCGCTGCAAAACGATGGCAGCGACCAGACCGGGGAACACCGTATTCTGCGCGTGCTGGACTGGGTGGAACATATAAAAAAATTGGGCGCAACCTGTGTGCTGTTTAATCCTTTGTTTGACAGCGATGCCCACGGCTATGACACCCGCGATTATAATCGCGTTGATCCGCGCCTTGGGACCAAAGAGGATTTCCAGGCTGTCTGCAAAGCCCTGCATGAAGCCGGCATCCGCGTTATGCTGGACGGCGTGTTCAACCATGTGGGCCGCGGATTCTGGGCGTTCCGCGATGTGCAGGAAAAAAAGTGGGACAGCGCCTATAAAGACTGGTTCCATATCAGCTTTGACGGCAACACCGGTTATAATGACGGCTTCTGGTACGAAGCATGGGAAGGCTGCTATGAGCTGGTGAAACTGAACCTGCGCAACCCGGCGGTGAAGGAACACCTGTTTGACGCTGTACGCGGCTGGGTACGGGACTATGATATCGACGGCCTGCGTTTGGACGTTGCCTATTGCCTGGATCTGGATTTCCTGGCAGAGCTGCGCGGCTTGGCTAACAGCATCAAGCCGGAATTTGCCCTGATGGGCGAGACCCTGCACGGCGATTATAACCGCTGGATGAACGACCGTGCCTGCCATGCTGTGACCAACTATGAATGCTACAAGGGCCTGTATTCCAGCTTTAACTCCGCCAATATGCACGAGATCGCCTATAGCCTGAACCGCCAGTTTGGCTCAGAGCAGTGGTGCCTGTACACCGGCCGCCACCTGTTAAGCTTTTTGGACAACCATGATGTCAGCCGTATTGCCACCGTCCTGACGGATAAAGCCATGCTGCGCCCGGCTTACGGCCTGCTGTTTGGTATGCCCGGCGTTCCGGCAGTCTATTATGGCAGCGAGTGGGGCCTGGAGGGCGATAAGAAAAACGGTGATGCCGCCCTGCGCCCCGCCATTGAAAAGCCGCAGGAAAACGAACTGACCGAATGGATCTCTGCCTTGGCCAAAGCCCGCGCCGAAAGCCCCGCCCTGCGCTGGGGCAGCTACCACAATGTGATGGTGCAACCCCGCCAGCTGATTTTTGAACGCCATGTGGATGGCGAGCGCGTGCTGGTGGCCATCAACGCGGCAGGGGAGACCTACCACGCGGATTTCAACGCCGGCTGCGGCACCGCGGTGGATCTGATTACCGGCCAGCCGCATGACTTTGGCGGCGGCAGCGATCTGCCCCCGTACTCCTGCGCGTTCTGGAGGATGGAACATTGATGCGTGGAAAACAAAATAGAATAAAGGCAATACCGCATAATTCTAAGTGCCGATACGGCGAGCGAGGTGCGGCAGATGCCAAGCCAAAAGCAAAGCGCAGATAATACTGGATGTCTTATCGAGCATTTTGGCAACGCAGATGCCGTGCCGCAGCTGCCGGAGCGGTGCTTAGCAAAAAAACTGTATAATAAAACTAATAAGCGCACTGTGCCGGTGCATAAGCTGCACGGTGCGCTGCGGCAGCTTTGCACAAATTTTGCTGTGGGGCCGGGGTTCCAGAGCTATCTTGGCGGCAGGGCAGCCCCAATACTTTGATTCGTGAAAGGAGCGTGAGCGGATTGGCTGAAGATTTTGTCATTGAGATGCTGAATATTACCAAGGAGTTCCCCGGTATCAAGGCAAACGACAACATCACCCTCCAGCTGCGCAAAGGCGAAGTGCATGCCCTGCTGGGCGAAAACGGCGCCGGCAAATCCACCCTCATGAGCGTTCTGTTCGGCCTGTACCAGCCGGAACAGGGCGTCATCAAGAAAAACGGCAAGGAAGTCAAGATCAATAACCCCAACGATGCAAACGACCTTGGCATCGGCATGGTCCACCAGCACTTTAAGCTGGTGGAGTGCTTCTCTGTGCTGGATAACATCATGCTGGGTGTGGAACCCTGCAAAGCGGGATTTCTGCAAAAAGAGGTCGCCCGCAAAAAGGTCGTGGAGCTTTCGGAAAAATACGGCCTGCGTGTAGACCCGGATGCACTGGTCAGCGATATCTCGGTTGGCATGCAGCAGCGCGTTGAGATCCTGAAAATGCTGTACCGCGACAATGAAATTCTGATTTTTGACGAACCCACCGCAGTATTGACTCCGCAGGAAATCGACGAACTGATGGAGATCATGCGCGGTTTTAAGGCTGAGGGCAAGAGCATCCTGTTTATTACCCACAAGCTGAACGAGATCATGGCCGTGGCGGACCGCTGCACGGTTCTGCGCAAGGGCAAGTATATCGGCACCGTGGATATTGCCAACAGCAGCAAGGAAGAGCTTTCCCGCATGATGGTTGGCCGCGATGTTGAGTTTGTGGTGGACAAAAAGCCCGCCCAGCCCGGCAAAACCATCCTGAGCGTGCAGGGCATGACGGTGCCCAGCCGCACCCATAAAAAAGATGCGGTGCGCAATGTCAGCTTTGACGTTCGCGCGGGTGAGATCGTTTGCCTTGCCGGTATTGAGGGCAACGGTCAGACCGAGCTGGTGTACGGCCTGACCGGTCTGGAAAAAATCTCCGGCGGTACGATCACGCTGGATGGACAGGACATCACCCACGCTTCCATCCGCCAGCGCTCCAAGGACGGCATGAGCCATATCCCGGAGGATCGCCATAAGTACGGCCTGGTGCTGGATTACACGCTGGAAAAGAACATGGTGCTGCAGCGCTACTGGCAGCCGCAGTTCCAGCATAATGGCTTTATCAAGGCGGATGAAGTGCGCAAGTATTCTGACCACCTGATTGAGCAGTACGATGTGCGTTCCGGCCAGGGCAGTGTGACCATTGCCCGCAGCATGTCCGGCGGCAACCAGCAGAAAGCCATCATCGCGCGCGAAATCGATAAGGATCCCAAGCTGCTGGTGGCTGTGCAGCCTACCCGCGGCCTGGATGTTGGAGCCATTGAGTATATCCACAAGCAGATTGTTGCCCAGCGCGATGCCGGTAAGGCTGTGCTGCTGGTCAGCCTGGAACTGGATGAGGTTATGAACCTTTCAGACCGCATCCTGGTGATGTACGAAGGCGAGATCGTGGGCGAATTTGATCCCAAGACCACCACCGTGCAGGAACTGGGCCTGTATATGGCCGGTGCAAAAAAGAAGGAGGCAAAGTAAACCATGGCAAAACAAAACAAGCCTTCTTTGGGCACAACCATCCGCCAAAACAGCAGCGGCGTTCTGGCTGCACTCATGTGCATTATCATCGGCCTGGTCATCGGCCTGATTGCGTTGTTTATCATCAACCCGGAGCACGCCCTGGTGGATGGCTTCTGGCGCATTTTGCAGGGCGGCTTTTATGACTTCCCGTATGGCTGCGGCAAGGTGCTGACCCAGACCGCCCCGCTGATCATGACCGGCCTTTCGGTTGCCTTTGCGTTCAAAACCGGCCTGTTCAACATTGGCGCAGCAGGGCAGTATACGCTGGGCGCTTTCGGCGCTTTGTACTTTGCCATTGTGCTGGGCATGCCCTGGTGGGTGTGCCTGCTGGTATCCGCTGTGTTCGGCGCGGTGTGGGGAGCCATTCCCGGCATCTTTAAGGCGTACCTGAACATCAATGAAGTTATTACCTCCATCATGTTCAACTGGATCGGTCTGTACCTTGTCAATGAGATCATCTATGGCCGCGGCTCCGGCGTGATGTATGATGCGCATAACACCCGCACCTGGAAGCTGGCCACCAACGCCCCGCAGGCGCAGATTCCTTCCTGCGGGATGAGCGAACTGTTCCACACCAGCAACACCACCATCGCCATCTTTCTGGCCATCATCGTGGCCATTGTGGTGTGGGTTGTGCTGGAAAAAACGACTTTTGGCTATGAGCTGAAAGCCGTTGGCCTGAACAAGAACGCCGCCCGCTATGCCGGTATCAATGAAAAGAAAAACGTCATTCTGTCCATGACGATTGCCGGTGCATTGGCAGGCTTTGGTGCCGGTTTGTTCTATCTGTCCGGCGGTGGTGAGTGGAACCCCCTGAACTCCACCAGCCTGCCTGCTATGGGCTTTAACGGCATTGCAACCGCACTGCTGGCAAACTCGAACCCCATCGGCACCATCTTCTCTTCGCTGTTCATCAGTCATATCAGCGTTGGCGGCGCATATCTGCCCACCAAGTATTTCCCCAGCGAAATTGCCGACCTGATCTCCGGCATTATCATCTACCTGTGCGCATTCTCCATGCTGTTCCGCACGCTGTTTGAGAAAAAGCTGATCCACAAAAAGGACACCGCCAACGCCAATGCCGAACCGGCAGCCAAGGCAGTGACCAAACCGGAAAAGGAGGGCAAGTGATATGCTGCTGCTTATCAAATACACCCTGCTGTATGGCATTGTTCTGATGCTGGTTGCCCTTGGCGGCATGTTCAGCGAGCATTCCGGCGTAATCAACATCGCGCTGGAAGGCATCATGGTTGTCGGCGGCCTGGCAGGCGTGCTGGTTACCGCATCGCTGCCCACCACCATGGCCCCGGCGCTCATCGTTCTGGCTGCCGTTGTGGCAGCAGCGGTCTGCGGCATGCTTTACTCGCTGCTGCTGGCGTTTGCTTCCATCAACTTAAAAGCCGACCAGACCATCGGCGGCACGGCGCTAAACATGCTGGCAACCGCCATTGCCATGATTCTGGCCAAGAACTTTAACGGTTCTACCTCCGCCAAAATCAGCTACACCAACAAGCCGTTCCTGTTCTCCATTGGCGGGCTGGAGCTCAGCATCTTTATCCCGCTGGGCATTGTGTTGCTGGTTGTCAGCTACATTGTTATGTATAAGACCCGCTTTGGCCTGCGCCTGCGCGCCTGCGGCGAGCACCCCCAGGCAGCGGATTCCGTTGGTATCAACGTCTACCGCATGCGCTATGCCGGTGTGCTGATCTCCGGTTTCCTGGGCGGTGTTGGCGGCCTGGCTTACGTTATCCCCAGCGTGCAGACCTGGAACTTTGAAGTCGGCGTTGCCGGTACCGGCTTTTTGGCACTGGCCGTTATGATCTTTGGCCAGTGGAAGCCGTTCAACATTTTTGGCGCGGCCATGTTCTTTGCCGTCTTCAAGAGCCTTGCCAACATTGCGGATTCCACCGTTCTGGCACAGCTTGGCTGGTCCAGCAACATTTATAACATGATGCCGTTCATTGCCTCCATGGTTATTCTTGCCTTTACCAGCAAGAACTCCCAGGCCCCCAAGGCCGAAGGCATCCCTTACGATAAGGGCAGCCGTTAAGCCCCGCAGATAAAACCAGCAAGAGTGCCCGCCCCGCAGGCTTGTGCAAGCCGGTCCGGGCGGGCGCTTTGCGTTTTAGGCAACACCGCACAATTCCCGCCTTACGGCTTAAGCACCGCTTCGGCGGCTGCGGCACGGCATCTGCGTTGCCAAAAACGGCTGAACTGACTGATGTGATGGCACATTCCGGCGATATGGTGGATCTTTCCGCCATTCAGGGCATCAAAGCAGATAAACACTCTACCGGCGGCGTGGGGGATAAAACCACCCTGGTTATTGCCCCCATTGTGGCAGCCTGCGGCGTAAAAATTGCCAAAATGAGCGGCCGCGGCCTGGGCCATACCGGCGGCACCATTGATAAGATGGAGTCCGTCCCCGGCACCCGCACCTCACTGACGCAGGAAGAATTCTTTGAGCAGGTCAATGAGATCGGTATCTCAGTCATTGGCCAGAGCGGCAAAATTGCGGTGGCGGATAAAAAGCTGTACGCCCTGCGGGATGTTACGGCAACGGTAGGCTGCATTCCGCTGATTGCTTCCTCTATCATGAGCAAAAAGCTGGCGGCTGGTTCGGATGCGATCCTGCTGGATGTTACAATGGGCAGCGGTGCGTTCATGAAGAACCTGGACGAAGCCGTGGAGCTTGCCCGCTTGATGGTTTCCATCGGCACGGCACATGGCCGCAAAGTGGCAGCTCTGATTACCGATATGGACACCCCGCTGGGCCATAACATCGGCAACTCGCTGGAAGTGGCTGAGAGCATGGCCGTGCTGCAGGGCAAAGGCCCGGCGGATTTGACCGAAGTCTGCCTGCAGCTGGCCTCCAATATGCTGTATCTGGCGGGTAAGGGGGAGATGGCCGCCTGCCGCGCCATGGCGGAACAGGTGATTGCCGATGGTTCCGCCTTTGAGATTTGCTGCAAAATGTTTGCAGCCCAGGGCGGGGACACCAGCGTTCTGCGGGATGCCTCGCTTTTCCGCAAGGCCAAATATGCCCACGATATCTGTGCCCCGGCGGATGGCTACATCGTGCAGAACGATGTGGAGCGTATCGGCAACGCCAGCGTGCTGCTGGGTGCAGGCCGCATTAAAAAAGAGGACAGCATCGATTTTGCTGCCGGTATCATCATGCACAAAAAGCTGGGCGATGCCGTCAAGGCAGGGGAGCCGATCTGCACCCTGTATGCGGATAATGACACCCTGTTTGCCGCAGCGGAAGAAATGTATGTTGGCGGCCTGACCATCGGTGCCGAAAAGCCGGAAGTTCCGCCGCTAATCTATGCCCGCGTGACCAGCGAGGGTGTGGAGCGCTTTTAATTTGCTAAAGAATGACAGCGCAGAACCCCACCGCTGAATAATCGAATCAATAAAAATTGCCCCCGGATGTGCCGCTTTGCGCGGTACGCCGGGGGCAATTTCGCTTGCTGATAAATGTGAATAGAATAAAAGGGGGCGCAGGAACGCCCGCGCGTCTTAGTGTTTTTTCAGCTTGCGGCGCAGCAGAAAGACTTTGAAACGGCCATATCCGTTGGGCTTGTCCTCGTCAAACTCTTCGGTTTTTACATAGCGCTTGCGCTGGTTGTCCACCTGCATGGCAGTACCGTTTTCCTGTATATCGGTAATCACACGGGGAATCGCTTTCTGGTCTACCTCAAACTCCGGCTCCTTCACCCACAAAATCTTGCCGGTTTCGTCCAGCCCGTTGGCCCACAGGCTGAACACCAGGCAGGCTGCCTCGCCATAGCAATAGCGCTCAAACCGAATGCGCCCGTCAATGTAAAACAGCAGACAGTCCCGAAAATGGGTTTCCAGTTCTTTTTCGTACCGGCATCCGCAAAGGGTGCCCGCAAAGTCAACGGCGTTTGCAGCCATGGCAACAGCCCTCCTGATATATGTTTGATTGAATAACAAGATTATACCATGCCAGATAGCATACTTTCAACGTAGAGAAAAATAAAATGTGACAGCGAAAGCGGTACTGTGTAGAATTTCTCGCCCGAGCTTCCGCCGAAACCATCGCTGTCGGTACTTGAACCGCTCGAGCTGTCGTCCTTGATGGGGTCGCACTTTTCGGTCTCGGTGGTGTGGGTGTAGGTGTCCTCCACCACAGACAGAGCATCGGTACGATCTTACCCCCGCCGAGATGCGCGTGCTGCGCCTGTTGGTGTGCGGGCTTTCCTACAGCGGGAGCGCCAAGGCGCTTTGTGTGGAGCCTTCAACCGTAAAATACCATGTCATCAATATGCTGCAAAAGACCGGGCTGGAAAACAAGCTGCAGCCTGCCATCGCCGCCAGTAAGGCAAAGCCGGTGGTAGAATTGGCAGAGAAATAAGGCACTGCAGACGGCTGTCAAGCTTGTATCGGCAGGGTGACTGTGAAAACCGTCCCATGCCCATCAGCCGGTTCAGCTGTAACGGTGCCGCCATGCAGCAGGGCAATCTCCCGTACAAGCGCAAGCCCAAGGCCTACGCCGCCCATCTCCCGGCTTCTGGATTTATCTACCCGGAAAAAAGGCTGGAACACACTTGTCCGATACTCCTCAGGGATGCCGCAGCCTGTGTCTGCAACACGCAGCACAGCGCTGCTTTTCTTTTGCCGGATCGTGATATGCACAGAACCGCCGGGGGTATTGTATTTGATGCCGTTTTCAACCAAATTAAAGAGCAGGCGGTAGATCAGGGTGTCGCTGCCCTTGATGCTGACATCCTCACATTCCTGAAAGAGGGTGATGCTCCGGCGCTGTGCCAATGGGGTCAGGTCAGCCACGATCTCATCGGCCAACGGGGCCAGCTCGATATGGTCCTCGCGCGGGATCGACTGCAGATCGCTCATTTCCAGCAGTGTGCGGACAAGGCTTGCTAGGCGGGACACCTGATCCGTCTGAAAGCGGAGCAGGTCGGTGATCTCGCTGTCGGCGTCGGGGTGTTCTTCAGCGAACATTTCCAGCTTTGCCTGCATGATGGCCAGCGGTGTTTTCAGCTCATGGGCGGCATTGCCGGCAAACTGACGCTGCAGGTCAAAGGAATGCGCCAGCCGGTCCAGCATGCGGTTGACAGACTGGCTCAAGTCGCGAAATTCCGGAATCGTGTTTTCCTCTAAGCGAACCTCCACAAGGCTGTCCTGATCAATGCGTTCGGCCTGCTGTGCAAGCTTTTTCAAGGGCTCCAGAGCCTTGCCGCTGACAAAATAGGCAATCGCCGCGCTCAGCAGCGTTACTGCTGCTGTGATGCACCAGCCCTTGCGGCCGAAAACAGCCTTGGCATCGTAGACCTCCTGCGAAAACTGTATAAGAAAATCCGACATCTGGTCGTCCGGGATTTCAATCATCAGGTTTTCATCATCATTCTGCTGGTATTGCAGGACATACCCGTTCAGGTTGTCCATACCAGTGGCACCAGAGTGGTAGAGCAACAGATTCAGGCAGATGCAGGCCCCTGCAATCAGTACGGCGGTCATCAGCGTGATCCGCCACTGAAAAGATATGCGGTTCATGGTTCGTTTTCCTCCAACTCATACCCCTCACCGATGCGGTTTCGGATGGGGTCGTACCCCAGTGCGGTGCGCAGCTTTTTTCTCAGTGCAGAGATATGCACGCGAATCGAGTTGCTGAACGCATCGACACTGCTGTCCCAGACATGCTCAATCAGCTCCTCCTGACTGACAGGGCGTCCCTGATGCAGCAGCAGATATTCCAGCACGCCGCTTTCCTTACGGGTCAGCGGAATGGGCTGGCCATCCGCCATGGCAAGGCGGCTCTTGGTGTCGAAGGTCAGCCGCCCGCACCGCAGGCATACATTGCGCTGGATAAACTGCCGCCGGGTCAGGCTGCGCACACGGGCCTCCAGCTCAGCCAGGTGGAACGGCTTGGCCAGATAATCATTGGCACCCGCGTCCAGCCCCTCCACCTTGTCGGAAATTTCGCTGCGGGCGGACAGAATTAGTACCGGCGTTTCAAGGTCGGTCTTGCGCAGCGTGCGCAGAACGGTCATGCCGTTCACCTTCGGCAGATTGAGATCAAGCAGGACAAGATCGTACCGCTCTGCTGCAAGCAGCTCGAGCGCGGTCTCTCCGTCACCGCAGTCATCCATTTCGTAGCCGGAACGGCGCAGTTTTTTAGCCACGCTTTCCCGCAGAGTAGGTTCATCCTCTATCAACAAAAGGCGCATAAGCGATCATCTCCCGCATTTATAAGGGCAATACCGCATAATTCTAAGTGCCGATACGGCGAGCGAGGTGCGGCAGCTGCTAAGCCAAAAGCGCAGATAAAAAGGGGCAACCGCAAATGATAAACAAAAAAGCAATCGCCCAGTCGGCGCTGCTGTTGGCCGCCGTTTTGATGATCGGCCTCGGCATCTGGCGCGGGGAGGCAGATACGGTGTTGGCAAAGGCTATCCGGTTGTGTATGGAGTGTGTTGGCATTGGATAAGAAAAACAGTTCTTTTCTGGCCCGTTTCCGGGGCTGGTTTCAAGCAGGTGCAGCGCTGTTGACGAACATTCACCTGCCGAATTTTGCCAAGGGTGTTCTGTATCAGGGCAAGGGCAAAACAGTATGTGTGCCGGGGCTGAACTGCTACTCCTGCCCGGGTGCGGCGGGGGCCTGCCCGATCGGCTCGTTTCAGGCAGTGGTCGGCTCGTCAAAATTCCGATTTTCCTATTATATTACCGGCATCCTGATTTTATTGGGGGTGCTGCTGGGACGGTTTATCTGCGGCTTTCTCTGCCCGTTTGGCTGGCTGCAGGAGCTTTTGCATAAGATCCCATCGCCCAAGCGCTCCACCAAGCGTCTGAAGCCGCTGCGATATCTGAAATACGCCGTGCTGCTCATCATGGTGGTGCTGCTGCCTGCGTTTGTTGTCAATGAGATGGGAATGGGCGATCCGTTCTTCTGCAAGTATCTCTGCCCGCAGGGTGTGCTGGAGGGCGCAATCCCCCTCTCGCTGACCAATGCAGGGATACGCGCCGCGCTCGGCAAGCTGTTCAGCTGGAAGTTCTGTATCCTGCTGGCGGTCGTTGTTGCCAGTGTGGTGTTTTACCGCCCATTTTGCAAGTGGCTCTGCCCGCTGGGGGCCTTTTACGCGGTCATGAACCGTGTATCTCTTTTCCAGATGCGGGTGGACACCGATAAGTGCGTATCCTGCGGTGCCTGTGCGCGGGCCTGCAAGATGGATGTGGATATTACCAAGACGCCAAACCACGCGGAGTGTATCCGCTGCGGTATGTGTATAAAATCCTGCCCGACTAAGGCGATACACTATCAGTACGGCTTTGGCGATAAGGCAGATAACAATAAGGAGATTTGAGTATGAAACGAATTGCAGCAATTTTGACCAGCCTGGTTCTGGTATTTTCCCTCGCCGCCTGCGGCAGCCAGCAGGCAGGCACCTCCGCCGGCAGCGAAGCAGCTTCCACCGCCAGCAGTGAAACAGCCTCCACCGCCGGCAGTGAAGCAGCCTCCGCCGCACAGACCAAAACCGAGGAGCAGCTTTTGGCAGAGGAAAACGATATTCTGAACAATGAACTGTGGGAAAAAGTTTTTGCCTCGATGGACAAAAATGTGACACAGACCACCCTCAGCAACAATTACGGCGATTTCCTTATGGATGCCGTGGATAACGCGAAGGATCAGTTCACCGAGGAAGAGTACGCCTCCCTCAAAGCGGACGCTGATAAGATCCGGGAAATCGAAAATCAGATTACAGCCCTTCCTCAGGATGAAGCCACCAGCCAGAGCGCAGCGGAGAACGGCAGCACCTTCCCACAGTTTGAGGGCAAGGACCTTGATGGCAACAGCGTTGACAGCAGCCTGTTTGCCAACAATGCGTTCACCGTTGTAAACTTCTGGTTCAGCGGCTGCAAGCCCTGCGTGGATGAGATGGATGACCTTGACGCACTCAACCAGCGCATTAAGGAGCAGGGCGGCGAGGTCATCGGCGTCAATACCGAGACGCTGGACGGCAACGCGGACAATATCGCCACCGCTAAGAAAATTCTGGAATCAGCAGGCGCATCCTTCCGCAATATCTACTTTGATCCAGGCAGCGAGGCCGGCAAGTTTGCACTGGGCATCATGGCTTTCCCCACAACCTGTGTTGTGGACCGTCAGGGCAACATCGTTGGGGAGCCGATCATGGGCGGCATTGATCAGGAGGCCAATATGGCTACGCTGGAAAAGCTGATTGCCGATGCTGTTGCGGGCGATACCGGCAAATAACAGCCGCCGCACGATAAAAAGATAAAGATAAAGATGCCTGAAAAGCAAAAAAACGGCTCGTAACCTGAAAAAGCTCAAGGACAATATTGTAACGATCACGGACTATTCCCAAAACGAATTTGAAAAGTTCTAACTGCGGGGTTCGCACAACTTCTTTGGAGATTTTCTGCTGTACGAAAATCCATTGACATTTCCTCACACCCATGCTATAATTTCGAAAGTTCGCTCGGAGGGCGAGTTGTTCGTGGAAACAACAGCCGGATAAGGCGCAGACTGAGATGTCTGTCCCTTGTCCGGCTTTTTCACGTACATAGGAGCTTTTGATGGGCTTTTTCACGGGAACATCAAACAAATTTATTTCAGGTTATGCTGATGCATTCTTTGTGTACTGCAGTGTACCCGTATGCTTTTTATACAGTAGCACTGGATCATATGGAGGCTGGAAAGGCATCCATTCTGTGTTTCTGTGAACCGGTTGCAGCAATGGTGTTTGGCTTTTTCTTTTTTAGAGAAATTCCTACAGTGCTTTCAATTGCAGGACTAATTATTGTATTGATCGCACTTGCTATGCTTGTGCTTTCGGATAAAAAGCAGGAAGTTGTGGAGGAATAGGATCATGTCAAAAGATGAGTATTTGACTACCGATGCGCCGCTGAAAGCGCTGACGGTTTTTGCAATGCCGATGATTCTCGGCAGCTTTTTTCAGCAGGTATACAATATGGCTGACTCCATTATCGTCGGTCAGTTTGTTGGTTCCTCCGCACTGGCGGCGGTCGGTGCCTGTGCAGCCCTGACGAATGTTTTCATTTGTGTGGCACTGGGAGCCGGTGTTGGGGCAGGTGTGCTTGTAAGCCGCTATTTCGGTGCCAGAGAGTATGGCAAAATGAAAACCATTGTGTCTACATCACTGATCAGCTTTTTACTTCTGAGCATCATCCTTGGTGTCTTTGGCTTTGCCTTTTCTCATGCGATGATGAGCGGATTACAGACCCCTGCCGATATTCTGGAGGAAGCGGTACTGTACCTGCGGGTCTATTTTGTGGGCTTTCCGTTTCTGTTCATGTACAATATTCTCTCTACCATGTTCACTTCCATCGGTGAATCAAAAATTCCGCTGGGACTGCTGATCTTTTCATCCATCCTGAATATTGTGATGGATCTTTGGATGGTAGCCGGTCTGGGGCTTGGCGTGTTTGGCGCAGCACTGGCAACCCTGATTGCCCAGGGGATTTCCGCTGTGTTTTCACTATTGATTTTCTTCTATCGGATGCGGCGGTATAAGAGTGCATTTGCCTGGTTTGACGGGCGGGAGTTGCGCTCGATGCTTCAGATTGCTGTTCCATCGGTTCTCCAGCAGTCTACCGTGTCTATCGGTATGATGATCGTACAGGCGGTGGTAAATCCTTTCGGCACACAGGCTCTTGCAGGATATGCGGCGACGATGCGGGTGGAGAATGTCTTTTCTCTGATTTTTGTGTCCATCGGCAATGCAGTTTCGCCGTATGTTTCCCAAAACCTTGGGGCGGGCAAACCCCAGCGCATCAAAAAAGGCTACCACGCAGCATTGGTGTTGGATGTGTGCTTTGCGGCGCTTGCCTTCCTTGTCATTGAAACGCTGCACATGCAGATTTCTTCGCTGTTCCTTGGAAAAGACGGAACCGCCCTGGCCTATCAGGTGTCTGGAGATTATATGAGATGGCTCGGTTACTTCTTTATCTTTATGGGAATTAAAATGGCGACCGATGGAGTTCTGCGCGGACTCGGAATCATGCGGCCATTCCTCATTGCCAACATGGTAAACCTTGCGATTCGCCTGTCCGTGGCACTAATCTGCGCACCACGTTTTGGCATTGATTTCGTTTGGCTTGCTGTGCCGGCAGGATGGTTTGCTAACTTCTTGGTTTCCTATGCGGCACTCAGAAAATCCTGGCCAATGGATAAAGCGGTACGCACTCGCTAATATCCGGTTTGTCAAGTTATACTAGCGATTTTACGGCGGGCCTTGGTCCGCCGTTTCTTTTTGCTTTATATATTCTTTGCCCTGCTGTACGCCTCGCTCCTGCCATTCAGCGGTAAGCTCATTACGGACGCGGATAGAAAGAAGCCGCTGATGAATCCAGTCTGTATCATATGCTCACATTCTGGACGGGGATAGAAAGGTCAATGCTCAGAAATTCGAGACTGCCTTCTATGCCAAGCCTGATCTTCGCAATGTCCGTCCGCCGGAGGAACCGGCAAAATCGGAGCCTGCGACCCTGGACCTTGAAAGCCTTGTGGAGCAGCTTCAGAAGTCGCCGGAGCTGGCAAGTGCGCTCGCAGCCCTGATAGCGGCGCAAGCCCCGGCAAAGTGATCCGAAAAATCGAATTAGCAAAACGCAGAATTTTCTTAGCAAATTTCTGAAAAGCGTTCGAGTCCAATTAGCAAATATACATCATGCGGCGCATAAAAATCTTCCGGTAACAGAAGCGAAATTACCGGGAGAAGCAGAAACAAAAAAACGCTGCAAACCCCGAAAAAGGCTTGCAGCGGTGCTTTCTGGCGTCCCAGAGAGGATTTGAACCTCCGACCCCACGCTTAGGAGTATGGCTTACCGCTTTGTACGCCGTTTTGAACCATGTTGTCTGATGCTGAATTTTCAACGAAACAGCGATATTATTTATCGACATATATCTTGCGTGATACCTTGGAGTACTGTGTGAGTTTCCATGGTTTTGGGTCGTCCAATTAGCAAATTCTTAGCAAATAACGAGTCCCATATAATGGACAGATATTCTTGTTGCACAGAACTCCAATGCCTTGACAGAGAAAGGGGACTTGTGCTATACTCCACCTGTAAATGATTTTTGTGCCTTGCGCACACGTTGTTTTAGTTTGCAATTCGTGCCAGCAGCCTTGTCCTGCCCATATCGGGCGGACGCTGCCGGCACTTTTCTTTTTATACGGGGTGAATACACCCAACCATAGCGAGAATGATCGTGGTTCACGGTTCGCCGTGAACATCAGGCATTGCCTGCGGTCATTCTCGCTTTTTTATTTTGTTTCAAGGCCAATCGACTTTGAGAAATACATTTTATATAGGAAAGGCGGAACACAAAATGAACGAACAGGCAAGACCCAAGGTAATCGCGCGGCGCATTACACGCCCGCGCAAGGCAAGACCCATCCCGCGCAATTTGCAGTATCGGCTGTACAATGTGCGCACCCGGCCCAAGCGCCCCTATCGCCAGCGCGAGAGGAGGGGCTGAGGATGCCGGAGCACATACGGCAGGAACCCAAGGTGCTGGTCAGCACCGAAAACCTCACCGAGCAGGAATGGCTGGCATACCGCAGGCAGGGGATAGGCGGCAGCGATGTCGCCGCAATCCTCGGCATTTCTCCGTTCCGCACCGCCCGCGACCTGTACGATGATAAGCTGAACATTGCTTCGGCTGTCGATGATACAGGCAACTGGGTGGCGCTGGAAATGGGGCATCTGCTGGAACCGCTGGTCGCGCAGATATTCACCAAGAAAACCGGGCTGGAAGTATTCCAAATCAAAAAGATGTTCCAGCACCCGCAGTATCCTTTCATGCTGGCAGATGTGGACTACTTTGTACGTCTGCCAAATGGGGAAATTGCGCTGCTGGAGATAAAAACGACCAACTACAACGCGAAAGACCACTGGTGGAAGGACGGCGAGGAATATGTTCCCGTCTATTACGAAACACAGGGACGCCATTACATGGCTGTCATGGACATGGACGAAATCTTCTATTGCTGTCTCTATGGCAACAATGAGGACGAAGCCATCATCCGCCACCTGTACCGTGATCGGGAGTACGAGCAGGAGATGGTTTATCTGGAACGCGAGTTCTGGCACGACCACATCCTGACCCGCATCCCGCCGCCCTACACCGAGGACGGCAGCCTGATCCTCGAAAGTCTGCGCCGCCGCTTAGGTGCTGCGGATAAGACGGTTCCTGCTATCCAGCTGGACAACGACCTGTCTACCACCATGCTGCGGTATCTCCGCTTACAGGAGCAAAAACAGCAGGTAGAAGCGCGGGTCAAAACGCTGGACACAGAAATGCAGCGGCTGAAAGGCCAAATGGTTGCCAAACTCAACGGCAGCTGCATGGCGATGGGGGAGTACGGCGGTACACAGTACACCATCAGCTACAATCCCGTCAGCAGGACAGGCATCACGAAAGATAATCTCCAAAAGCTGAAGCTGCTGCACCCGGATATTTACGACGAATACGTCACGGTATCGGAATCGCGGCGGTTCAGCATCAAGGCAAAAGCGGCGGACGAAGCCGCCTGACAAAGAAGGGAGCGTGCCTATGCACGACAGTGAACAGGAACACCGCGGCATTACCGGCTGCCGTGTCACCTACGAATCTACGATTTTTTACAATGAAGCAAACAAATTCTCCATCATCGTTGTCAAGACCAGCGACCCGCGCATCCCGCCACAGGCTTGCAACGGCCGTTATTACGGCGACCGCATGCTGCGCTTTACGGCGGTGGGGTACGAACTGCCCCGCACCAAGGCGGTGGAGCTGGAACTGGACGGCGAATGGGTGGAGAACAAGTACGGCTATCAGCTGCAAGTCGAGCAGTGGCAGGAAATCGTTCCGCAGACAGCGGACGGCCTGCTGGCGTATCTTGGCTCCGGGCTTATCAAGGGCATCGGCCCCAAGACGGCAGAGAACATTGTCGCCACGTTCGGCCCGGATACCTTGAATATCCTTGATAACTCGCCGGAGAAGCTGCTGCAAATCCGCGGCATCACCGAGGGAAAACTCAAGGATATTGAGGAATCCTACGCCGAGAGCCGCGTTCTGCGCAATCTTATGAGTCTTTTGGGACCGTTCAAGATCACGCCCGCCACGGCGCTGAAAATTTATCAGCACTTCGGCCCGGCGTGTGTGGACATCCTCAAAAAATGCCCGTATGACCTGTGCCAGATCTCCGGCTTCGGCTTCAAGCGTGTGGACGGCATCGTCCGCAAGACAGACAACCGCCTGCACAGCACCGAACGTATCAAAGGCGCAGTGCTGTACACGCTGGAAGATGCCCGCAGCAAATCGGGGCATCTGTTCTTGCCTGCTGAAGACCTGACGAAAGAAACTCTCTTGCTGCTCAACGCGCCCATTCCCATCCCGGAACAGCGCGTCCGCACCGAGGAAGTACAGGAGACCTTACAGCAGATGATTCTGCACGGCGCAGTGGTCGCCTACAAGCAGTACCTGTACAGTCCGCGCGTGTTCGGGCAGGAGGACGATACCGCTCGCATGATTGCCGAGCGGCTTGCCTATATCAGCGTGGCCGAGAACATCGAATCCTCGCTGGAATCGGTGCGCGAAAGTCTGGGCATCACGCTTTCCCAAAAGCAGGAACAGGCGGTGCGCACAGCGTTCCAGCATGGGCTGACGATTATCACCGGCTCGCCCGGTACCGGCAAGACCACCGTGTTAAAAGCCATTATCGAAGTGTTTAAGAACCTGCACCCGAAAGGAAAGTTTGCGCTCATGGCTCCCACAGGCCGTGCCAGCCGCCGCATGGCGGAAAGTACCGGCGTGGACGAAGCCCGCACGCTGCATAGCGCACTGGGCCTCGGTACGGGGGAAGAAATCGGAGACGGCGACCGTGTCAGAACCGTGGATGCCGACCTCATCATCGTGGACGAGTTTTCTATGGTGGATATGTGGCTGGCACAGCAGTTTTTCAAGCGCATCAGTCAGCACACGCGAGTTGTTCTTGTGGGCGACCCGAACCAGCTGCCCAGCGTGGGTGCCGGCAATGTGTTCTATGAGCTGATTCACAGCGGAATGGTACCTGTTACCGTGCTGGATTGGATCTTCCGCCAGTCGAAAGACGGCCTGATTGCCTACAATGCGAAGTTCATCAACGAGGGCAGCACCAAGCTGTACTATGGCAATGACTTTGTGTTTGTTGACAGCCCGACGCAGATTGAGTCGGCAAAACGAATTCAGGACATTTATTGCAAAGAAGCCGCCGAGCGTGGCATCGAGAATGTGCAGATCCTTTCGCCGTTCCGTGAGAAAGGCGAGGCAGCGTCCGAGCAGCTTAACCGTGCCATTCGGGAACGGGTCAATCCGTTCCGTTCCGCCGAGGAAGAAGTGAAGATCGGTAACCGCACGTTCCGCGTCCATGACCGCATTATGCAGACAAAGAACACCGAGAAAGTGTCCAACGGTGACCTCGGTTTTATTACCGGCATCACCACCAGCAGCAAAGGCGAACGACTCGTGCAGATGGATTTTGGCGGCGACCGCAAGTTGACTTACACGCCGGAACAACTGGCGCATGTTGACCTTGCCTACGCTACTACGATTCATAAAGCAATGGGATCGGAGTTCGAAACGGTCATTATCCCCATCGTCAAGGCACACACAATCATGCTGTATCGTAATTTATTGTATACAGCCGTGACCCGCGCCAAGAAAAAAGTCATCCTTGTGGGGCATAAGCCGATCCTGTTTATGGCAGTCCATCGTGCCGACATCAGCAAGCGCAATACCATGCTGGGCGAGCGCATCCGCCTGTACTGCAAGGCCTACCACACCGAACGAAATGTACTGCCGGAACTGCAACAGGCCGGCTGAATGTAATAATGAAGGGAGAAATTACCCATGAAAGGGAATCAAGAACCTATGCTGTACACCACCAACGCCACTGTGGCCGCGCTGAATCATGTACCCGGCTTTGATCCGCTGAAATTCCTGCGTCGCACAATTTCCCGCAAGACAGGGGAGGACGTGATGCGTCTGGATCTGCGGTACAAAAAGCTGTGGTTCCGGCTGGCATGCCCCACGGGGCGGCTGAAGCTCAACGCCCTGCGCATCACCGAGAAGATGGCGATTTTTGAAGCCAAGGTCTACCGTGACCGTGAGGATGCCGAGCCGTTGAGCAGCTATGTCGCCAACTGCACGCTGGATGCAACGCCCGGTGGGCTGTATGTGGAGGCCGCGCAGGAGGAAGCACTGGATACGGCGCTCTCCAATGCAGGCTTCGGCATCCAGTTTGCCGATGTGGGCAGTGAATCAGAGGAATACGGCAGTGAAGTGCCGGTGGGAGCGAAAGTAGAGATTGCAAAGCCTGTTCAGGTAAAAACGGCAGATGCCAAGCCTGTGCAGACGAAAGTAGAAGTCGCAGAACCTGTGCAGAAGCAGCCAGAAACTGTGAAGACAGCCCCGCAGGAGCCTGTCAAGGCTGACCCGCTGGATGCCATCATGGCAGACGATATGCCCGTTCCCGAACAGGTCACGGCAGAAGTTGTGGAAAAGCCCAAGACTGTTGTGCGGGAATCCGTACAGCCTGCGCAGACCCCGGCAGAGCAGCCGCAGAATGTCATTGTGCTGGAGCAGGAACCTCCCGCCGCTGCATATACTCAAAGCAGCCCTGTGGAGGAGATCCGCCGGCAGATGACCTACGAGCAGGCGCAGAACGTCATCGTTGACTGCGGTACTTGCAAGGGTTGGACGCTGGCACAGGTGGCTGACCGTCGTGCCGCCAGCCTGCGCTGGTATGTGAAAGGCTATCAGGGCGAGAACAACATTCTTCGCGCGGCGGCCGCCATCATATGGGACAGCTTGCAGGAGAAACAGGCAGGATAACCGGGAAGGAGGCCGTTTTGCATGACCTCATCTTCCGATACGTTTCCGTTTGGCATTGCCGATGTGGTAGAACTTCTGGGGCTTACCGTCCGCCGCCGTCTGCCGTCGAGCCTGTACCTGAACTGCCCCTTTTGCGGAGACCAGCGCGGGCGGCTCAACGTCAACACAGACAAAAACGTCTGGCGCTGCAATCGCTGCGGCGCGGCGGGCGGTATGCTGGCACTGTATGCCCACTATTACTGCACCAGCAATGCCGATGCCTACCGCGAGATATGCGAGGCACTGGGGCGGTACACACCCCGGCCAAGGGTGAATGACTGCATCGGGATAAAGCCGGAGCAAAATGCCCGCGCTACCCCGCAGGAGATACACCAGACCTACTCGCTGCTGCTCTCCATGCTGCCGCTGACACCCACGCACAAAGCGCATCTGCTGTCACCGCGGCGCGGGTTGACCGAATACCAGATTGCAAGGTTCGGACTCAAATCAACCCCGCCTGCGTTTCTGTGCCGCGGCTATGCCGAGCGCCTGCGGCGGCAGGGCTGTACCTTACAGGGCGTACCGGGCTTCTATCAAGACGATGCCGGGCGGTGGACGATCAACTTCGGCAGCCGCACGGCGGGCATCTTGCTCCCGGCTGTCGGTTTAGATGGTCTGATCTGCGGTATGCAGATACGGCTGGACACACCGCTGCGCCGCAGGGATGACCCACCGGGTAAAAGCGGGGCTAAGTATATCTGGTTGTCCTCAATCGGTAAGCCGCATGGTGTGACCTCCGGCAGCCCGCTGCATTTTGTGGGCGAGCCGTTTGCCAAGACCGTGTATGTGACGGAAGGGCTGCTCAAAGCCGATATTGCTCACTGCCTGACAGGACGCTCATTTATCGCTGTGGCAGGGGTGAACAGTCTGAACGGCTTGGAATCCGCGCTGCGCTGCATGGCGCAGAACGGCACCAAGCTGGTCGTGGAAGCCTACGACATGGACAAGTTAGAAAATGAGTATGTGGCATCTGCGGCCGAAAAGGTCCAGCAGATCGCCCATGCGGCCGGGCTGCAAAGCACAAGCCTTGTCTGGAATACTGCCTACAAGGGTATAGATGACTGGCAGCTTGCTTTGCGGCAGGAAGAAGTAAAAGAAAATGCGGCCTAAAGCCGCGCAAAAGTTATGGCAGAGAGCTACCGTATGGCGGCTCTCTGCCTTTTTTAGAAAGGATAGGACAATGGGTATATTATCTGAAATTGATATGATGAACCGCGATGCCGAGGATGATGCTTTCGAGGTGTCCTCGGACAGTGAAACCGTAGATTCTTTCAGCGAAGAATTTGAGCCGGTTGAACCCCCGAAGCCGAAACCGCAAGAGGAGGAAGCAGAAGAAGCCCGCAAAAAGGCTGAATTTGATGCCGCCGAAGCCAAGCGCAAAGCTGAATGGGAGGCAAAACAGGCGCAGAAGAAACTGCGGGAACAGCAGGAGCTGGACCGACTTGCCGCCATGTCGGATGACGACGTGATGCAGGCATCCATGAACCGCGTCTCGCAGGACACCGAGCGCCTGACCCGCCGCAACATGAAGCTCTGCGTTATGGAGGATGTGCAGACCGAGTGTCTGACTGACCCCGCCTTTGCCCGGCTTGTGATGAACCCTAAGAAAAAGATAGTAAACTGCTTCCACTACATCAACCGCAAGGCGCGGGAGTATCTGGAACAGGAAATGAAGGACAACGATGAGAAGCCTATGGGCGGCGGTTTCGGCGGTGATGTGCCGGACGAACTCTGCTACCAGTGGGCGCGGGAGTATTTCCGCGATGCCGATGTCAAAGAGGATGCAGAGCCCGAAGAAAAGTTTGTACCTAAGACCTACAATGGGAAAGCGTCCAAAACCGGCAAAAAAGAGAAGCCCAAAAAGGCAGCACCTAAGCCTGCCCCGAAACCCGCAGATGAAGAACAGCTCACCTTTGGTGACTTCGGCACAGAGGAGGCAGCAGGATGAAACTGGACAAACGAGCCTGCCGCCATGCGGCCAATGTCCCGCTGCACATCAGCCTGAATGCCGGTGTGCTGTACACAGAACGGGTGAAATACCTTGTCACTGCCGCAGTCAAGCTGCTCGGTGGGCATAGAGTGCTGGCAGTTTACTTTTATGAATGTGAACGCCTGAAAGCAAATGACCGTATGCCAAAGTGGGTTGTGTTTCAGGGCAAGGATACCTTTGCCACGCTGGAACGCGATGCCGAAGGCAATGTCAAGTGGCGGGATGCTATGGTGCAGCACCTAACAGACTATTACATGGGAGATTTTTTGCAATCCTGCGTGTTTTATAAAAAGGCTGGATGCCATACGATTGCCAGGTATATCGGAGCAAAAAGTGATCCCACGAAAGTTCTGTGGGAACTGAATTGGTACCAGCAGGATATTCGTGACCAACAGACAAAAATCCGCCGCTACAAGCGGGATACTGTAGTTCTGAACAAAATGAGCAGTGTGCCACAAACGCCCGCCAACTTGAAGCGCTGGGCAGATAAGCACATAATGCCGCACTATCTGTTCTATGACTACAATAACGGCCGAGTCAAAACACAGGTGTACTGCACCTATTGCGAGAAGTTTTCTGTAATAAAAAGGCCCAAAAACAACGATGTTTTGCGCTGCCCAAAATGTGACCAGAAGGTCATAGCCAAGGCGCAGGGGAGAAGGGCTGCCTACTATGAAGACAGGGAAACTTGTCAGGTAGTCCAGCAAATCAGCCCGCATGAGCTTGTGGTGCGCATCTATAAGCTGTACTGGTCTTACGTCAAAGGAAAGGATACCACCAGAAAATCCGCGTATGAAGTCATGCGTATATTTGTTTGCGGCGATGATGGCAAAAAGGCGACCATTGAGCCCTACTATTATAGTAGAGACTATGATAGTGTGACCCATTGGCGGCACGGCCATCATCCGGGAGCCTTGTTCGGTATAGAGTGCTTTATTTCTGAAGAAATCGGTGCAATATATCTGCCGGGACTTGAAAAAGTGCTGTATGGCACGCTTTGGGAATACTGCGCACTGCGGCAGTTCTATGAGCAGACATATAACCCGATGCAGGTCAGCTACTACCTGAAAATGTACTTACAGCACCCGCTTTTGATCGAACGACTGACGAAAGTGGGCTTTAGGGACATTGTGTCAGACGTTGTCTACCGCGACGGGTTCAGTGATGCATTGGATGAAACGCAAACCAAAACGCATCGTATTCTGCGCGTGCAGAAAGAAGATGTGTCTTTTCTGCTGGAGAAAAATGCAACCATGGCGATGCTGAAAAAGTATCAACCCTATGTGGCAATCAACCTGTGCAGCAGGAAAGCGCTATTTCAATGGAAAATCGACAACAAAGTGGCGGAAATTCCTACGGATGTGTTCCGGTACATGACGGCGGAAAAGTTCATGCGCTACATGGAGGCGCAATTCCCAATTTATTGTGAAACACGCCCGCTCAACAGATACCGTGATTTGACAATAGGAACGCTGGTGACAACCTATGTGGACTACCTGCATATGTGCCGCAGGCAGGCCTATGACATGAAAGATAAATCGGTATTGTTCCCGAAAAACTGCGCAGCGGCGCATGACCGAGAAGCAGAGCGTATCCAAAAGATCAACGATGCACAGAAAAACAAGGCATTCTGCATGGCCTACGCGGGCTTTGCGCGGAAAGCGGCTCTTTCCAATAAAGAACTGCAAATCGTCTGCCCACAACGAGCCAACGACCTTGTTGACGAGGGAAAAGCGCTGCACCACTGTGTTGGCGGATATATTGACAACGTGGCAGAGGGCAGATGCTTAATTGTATTTGTTCGCCGCGTGGAAGAGCCGAAAAAGCCGTATGTGACCGTAGAAGTGCGCGATGGCAAAATCGCACAGATCCACGGCGATCATAACAGCAAACCAACAGAAGAAGTACAGAAATTCATTGACCTGTGGAGCCGTAAGGTGCTGCCTATGGCTTTACAGGCTGCGTAAGAAAGGAAGTGCTTACATTATGAAGCAAATCGGAAATCTCGCCATCGTCTGCGCCCGGCGCAAGGATGTGACCCTGCGCATTGAGCAGGGGAGAGTAATGGTCCTACTGGACGGCACTTATGCGCCGACAGCGTTTTCCGCCGACTGGGATGACGATGAAACCATCCTGTCGGTGATCCACGAGTTGAATTTCGGCCGCTGCGCCCCCAAAAGCCAATGAGAACCGAAGAATGGCAGGAAAAAGCCGCTTTTATCGACAAGCTGCGGGAACTGACAGACCACCTGAACCGCTGCCGCGCGGCGTATGAAGCCCATACGCCGCTGGTAAGCGATGAGGTTTACGACATTCTGTTTAGCGATTTGCAGACACTGGAAAGTTGGCTGGGGTTGAGGATGAAAAACTCACCAACGAAGAAATCATAAAACAGAAAAGTCTCTCATTTACAATGATGATGTAAGTGGGAGACTTTTACTTTACGAATAAGTTATTCTACTATAACTAGAAATCAAAAAAGATGAGTTGTATCTCAAAGAAGAATTGTATTTATCAAGCGTGCTATTAACAAAATTAATAATAAAACCGACGGACTTCACTAAAAGAGAAAATACTCCAATTGAATATCAGAATTGGAGTATTCGAGGATTTCAAAAGGTCTTCGATCAAAAAACGATTCATTCTATTCACTTGTTAATGGAGCTAATCAATTTGGGATGTAAGTGAACATCTCATACAAATTGCGTCTGGAAATATTGTGGGATTTGCTATATTGCAAAAAAATCCTTGTTGTCTATAATTCTATTGAGATACTATTGATTTCGAAGATATGGATATTTATTCGATACATTTCGGCATGTTTAATTATGCATTGTATGCTGCTTTTTCTGTTGCTCAAAGAAAGCTTTTGCGTTATTATGGATAATACAGGAGGCCACTCTCTATGAAAAAGAAATCCAAATCTATTCCGCCTCTCTTATCATGTAGCAATGATATTCTTCGCCGTGCCGTTGTTGCTATCCGAGATTCTAGAGGAGAAGTAAACACTCAAACGCAACTTGTTCTTTCTCTACGCAACAATTTGCAAAAACAGTTAAATAATCGTATCAATACACTGAATCAGGTGTGCGGTGCAGTTATTCCGCAGATACGAATCGAGTTGCTTCCTAATCCTGCCGACATCGCTGAATCAGGAGATCTTCGCATTATCGTTTCTACAAATGCAGCTGCGTCTTACATTATCACGGCGGAATACTTTGATTCGGCTAAAATTTCTCATATTGTGGAAGTTGACCTTGTTCATTATGAGGCCACAGTGAGAGCCAAGCAAAATGTCAATGCGGTTTATGCAGTTCCTAGCATTAAGGCGGTTGAATCGATTTGTGTTGATATTCTTACGGATATTGCGATGTACCATTCTTGGGGAAGTTTTACTTCCCCGAAAAATGATCTTGCGTTCCGTAGAGAATTTTCACAGAAGAAATTGGCTTATGCCTACGAACATAATCTGACCGTTCCGGATGAAGCGAAACAAGTTTGCTTGGATAGCATAAGTTATTACTCTTTTGCGTTTTCGTGTCACGATATCGGAGTAGATAATTTTGACTGCAAGAAGTATGAGGCCATTTGGATTGACTTTTTGAAACCTTACATTTTAGTTGAACCCTCCCTTGAACAACAATTATTATACTTTACTAAGGAAAAACAGCTTTCTCGGCAGAAAGTTCAAAAGGAGTACAAAAAGATTCCAAACCCAGGCCCTTACATTATGTTAGTGATGAACCGTCGTCCAAAACGTCATAAGGAGGCCCAAAAGATTCTGGATTTTTTTGGGCGAAAGAGTTGGAAAAATGGGACAGTAAAGATTGTCCCGCTCTCGATGTATGAAAGAGTTGCTCGTTATTATCCATACCTTGCTTTTTTCAAGATTATTCGGCGGTGATTTTACATCTAATAGTGTAGTCGAGTGACTTATGCTATGGGGGGATTTTATGAGCTATATTGCCTTTCTAGACTTGCTCGGAACCAAAAATCTATCCACTGATGATGCTACTTCGTACAGCAAAAGTATTTCTATTTTCACAAATTGCCTGCAACGTAGCCTTGTTGAAGGATGCGAGGCCTATGCTTTTAGTGACTGCGCTTACCTCGAGGCTTCAACACTGTCACAGATTGTTTCTACGCTGTATACCTTGCGTGCTGAATTACTTATGCAGCAACGCTTTTTTGTAGCAGCAGTAGCATGTGGAACGTTGAATGCTTCTGTTGTTGATAAAAAAAACTTGTACTGTCAAAACTTTTCAGGGGCGGATATTAGCAGGGTATATGTGGCACAAAATGTTCTTAAGGGAATAGGAATCTCGATTGATTCGACAATTATTAGTAAACAGAAGCGAAAGGGACATAAAATTCCACGCACAGACTGCTTCTGGATAAAGAGCTTCTTTGTGGCAGATATCGATAAAATCTCAGAGATTACGACATTCTTTGATTTGCAAATTAGCCAAGATGAGAATGATTTGACTGCTTATTTAGATTACACTCTTCGGGAATACCGCAAGGCAAATATTAAATCGAAGCGGTATGGAAGGTACTATATTTCTTTGCTCATCAATATTTTGTCTGCGGCAACATTAAATCCGCCAGAAGATGAGAATCTTTTTTCGTCACCGCTCTTATGCCGAATTTATAATATATGCAAAAACGATGTGTACTTTGGTTCGAATGCACCAGGGTTTAGTTATATATTTCTTTACTTGTTGGATCGACTCTACACAGAAAATGAGCGAAGTGACTTTACTAAAGATTTTTTGAAGAAAATTTTATCGCTTAATATCGTTAATTGTTACATTTCGGATTTTTCTAAAATTCCAACAGGTTTAGTGTCGCGTTCTGCTTTAAATGCGCTGGCGGAAGATTATTACTTGATTATTTCATCTGACGACACATACTAAATGAGCACGTAATTTGAATAAAAAGCGAAGTAAGACCGAGGACGAAGAAAACGTCCAAACCGCTATAATGCTTTGTACCTGTTTTAGTTGGTGCTATTGCCAGATAATCTTTTTACAATATTTTGATTATTGATGTCTTTCAAATTGATTTTTTGAATTTGGTGTATGAGGGTGTAAAGATAAAAAGAGAATTGACGTTTACCCTCAAGTGTGTTATCATACTAATGTAAATAATTTATGTGTCCTGTAAAGCAATTTGCACTGACACACGTTGTTATTTTTGTACTTTGTGCCTGCAATGCCGCTGACCGTCTGGTCTGTGCAATGCGGGCATTTTTTATCCGCCGGGAGGATGCCCCGCATAAAGCGAGAATGACTTTTGTGCTGCGATTGGCAGCGAAGAAAAGTTATTCTCGCTTTTTTTGTTTTGGTTTAGCGCCGCCCGGCGTTAAAAATAAAAAATCAAGAAAGGCGAGATTACAATGATGGACGAACTCAAACAGCAATTTTACGAGGTCATGCACAAGTATCAGAAGCCGTTTTCGGAGGAAGGTGTCACAGCAAACCTTACACAATGGAGTGAACAGAAGCAGGGGCTTTTGCAGCTTCTGCGCAGGCATCCGATATGGAACGAGAAAGAACTGGCAATCGTGTTCCGCGTGGAGGAGCGCCGGGAAATTGACCGCATCACGGTAGATGAAACGCGCGCCGCCATCCTTGAACTGGGCCGCAGGGCCTGCACGGATGATACAGTGTACGAGAACTTTGAAACAGCCCTGCGTGCGGCAACCGCAGACTATGCCAGGATACCAAACGAGTACCGCTTGGACACGATTCGACAGTACGGCGGCATCAAGTGTGCACCGGGGCAAAAGGCGAGTCGCATTATCAATCGTCTCTGCCTGAAATTTCATCTCGACCAAATCGAGGAAGAAGCGGAGGCCGGCGAGCCGGACAACCGCTATATGCGCACGGTCAAACCTTACAATGCACTGTTTGCGCGGCTGGCCGATGCCCTGAACCCGGCGCATATAGAGAAAACCGCTGTGTTATCTATCCACCCCTGCGATTTTCTCGAAATGTCTAACCGCGACAACACTTGGAGTTCCTGCCACTGCTTAGAGAGGGGCAGTTATCACGGCGGCTGCCAGTCCTATATGGGCGATGCCGTCAGTATGATTTTCTTCACGGTCAGTGACGAGTACACGCAGGACTTCCATACAGCCCCGCGCATTACGCGAGAAATTTTCTGCTATAAGGATAATGTTTTGCTGCAATCACGCCTGTATCCTACAGATTTGGAAGACCAGAAAACTCTGTATCGAGGCATCGTCCAACAGGCTATCGCAACATGCCTTGACAAGCCGAATCTGTGGTCGATCAAGCGCGGAAAAGACACCGAACCTTACTGCGAATCTGCGGCGGACAGCAATCATTATCCCGACTATGAGTATGGGTATGCGGTAGTATCTCTGCTGAAAGGGGAGACCGACTATGGCAAAATGACGATTGGCTCGGTGGCCCGCTGTGTCTGCTGCGGCGGGGAACAGAAAGACCACCGCTCGATACGCTGTGCAGAATGCGGTAGTATGTTTGTCTGCAAAGGCTGCGGTAAAACGGTGCATGGATATGGGCGATATATTGATAACCACTTTTACTGTAAGGAATGCAGTTATCGCTGCACTGCCTGCGGAGAGGAGTTTATCGGTATGCCGCGCATCGGAATTACCCGTTCCGGCGAGCAGCGTGGGATTTGCCCTGCCTGCTATGAGCAAGTGATAAGCGTATGCAGAAACTGCGCAATCCATAAGCGGCTGCCTTCCCATCGGTGCCAATCGTTTCTGCCCAAATCAGATGAACGGCCTTGCCGCATAAAGGAGGAATCCATGCAAGAATTGACGTTTGAAACCATTCTGCGCCTGCCGCAGATGGAATTGAAAAAGACGCTGAAAGCCGAACTGAAAAGCAGGGGTTACCCCATCACCGATAAGCCCGGCTATCTGTATGCAGAGGGAACAATCCCCGTGCTGCTGGTGGCCCACATGGACACGGTTCACCGCCAACCTGTCGAGCAGATATGCTATTCGGCAGATGGGGCAGTAGCCATGTCACCGCAGGGCATCGGCGGTGATGACCGATGCGGAGTCTGGATGATTTTGCAGATCCTGCGCACAACAAACTGTCATGTGCTTTTCTGTGAGGATGAGGAAGTCGGCTGTATAGGGGCAAAGAAATTCACAGGAGGTTCTTTGCGGCCGCAGGTAAACTACATCGTAGAACTTGACCGCCGGGGCAACAATGATGCCGTGTTTTACCGCTGCGATAACCCAGAGTTTGAGGACTTCGTTACCTCGTTCGGATTTGAAACAGCAGGCGGTTCGTGCAGTGATATATCCTATATTGCGCCGTATCTGGAAACCGCGGCGGTCAATATCAGCTGCGGGTACTACTGCGAGCATCAACGGCATGAGTATATCCATTTAGAGGAGATAGAACTGAATGCCGACCGTGTGGCGCAGATGGTAACGCAGCAGACAGAACACTTTGAATATATGGAACAGCAGGACAGCTTCTTTGGCGGGCGAGCATACCAGTATTCTATGTGGGATACTGCTTCTGAGCGCGATACCTACAAGTGGCTTTCACCGCTGCCGAAAGAAGCAAAAATCAAACTGGGAACGGCGGAACTTATTCTGCCTCACGCCAAGATTGACCGGCAGGGAAAGGTACACCGATATGTTCCCAAATTGAAAGCTGCTGTCCTGACAGAAAATGCCATAGCAGTAATGCCAGATGGTAAGAAAGCAAGATATGATTTCCAAAAGGCAAAATGCCAGAAAGTTATGCCCCTGTCAAGGGCGTTGGAAATACTGAATACAATATAAATACAGCCCCTTCCGCTGATGCAATTTCAGCAGAAGGGGCTGCCATTTTATCTATATAAATTTCCCCGGCGGGTCACACAAATTACCGATTCCAGATGTTGTTTTCAAGATCGACAAGCCGCTTCTTATATTCTGCCATACGCTGATCGGCTTTGCCGTCATCATCGGGAAAGCTGACGAGGTAGCCGGTGTCCGTATCATGGAAGCCGATTTCGCCGGTAAGACCGCATATATCGGAAACTTTCAGCAAGGTATGAAAATCATACTGCATAGCACTGATTTCAAGCGTTTTGTTCATGGCAGACTCCTGTGTTTTTACTTACCTTGCCCATTATAGCGCACCCGCCGGGGAAATGCAAACAAATAAATAATGCGTAAATTTGTTGGGAAATGACGTATTCAAAACGTATAAGGTAAATATAAGCATCGAAGGGAGTTGATGTTATGCTTATTGCTATCGACCACGGCAACAAACAGGTCAAAACCGTCCACGGAAACGCCATTGTTTCCGGTGTACAGAAAAGCAAAACCAGACCTTACGGCAGGGACGTACTGAAATACGGCGGCAGCTACTATACACTGTCCGCGCAGCGCATCCCGTACCAGAAGGACAAAACCACAGACGAGCGCTTCTTTATCCTGTCGCTGTTTGCCATCGCGGAGGAAATCGAAGCGCAGGGCGCTTATACCTCCGGGCTGATGCCCATTGACCTTGCCATCGGACTGCCGCCCGCACACTTTGGTGCGCAGAACAAAGCGTTCGTGCGCTACTTCAAGCGCAAGGAACCTATCTACTTTTCCTACCGTGACAAGCTGTACAGCATTCTGATCCGCAATGTGCAGTGCTATCCGCAGGCATTTGCGGCAGCAGCCATGATGTTGGGCGAGCTGGCAACGGTACCGCGCGCGCTGATTCTGGATGTGGGCGGCTTCACAGCGGACTATCTGCTGCTGAAGAACGGCCGCGCCGACCTGTCTACCTGTGACTCACTGGAAAACGGCGTGATTCTGCTGTACAACCGCATCCGCTCTAAAGCCAGCTCCGATTTGGACATTCTGTTAGAGGAAACAGATGTGGATGCCATTCTCTTGCAGGGGCAGGGGAGCAGCTACGGGGAAGAAGTCGCCGCGCTGGTAGAATATCAGGCGCAGGAGTTTGTCAACGATATGTTGGGCGCACTGCGCGAGCGGCAGCTTGACCTGCGCACAGGGCGTGTGATCTTCGTGGGCGGCGGAGCCTGCCTGCTGCGGCGGCAAATCGAAACATCCGGCAAGGTGGCACACCCCGTCTTTGTGGAGGACGTGAATGCCAACGCCAAGGGCTTTGAGTATCTTTACCGCTGCACAGTGACAGGGGCGTGATGAACCATGAAGCTGAAAAAAGACCGGGGACGATTTACGGTTCGCTTTGACATGGAAAACCCAGACCATGTGTGCGCCGTAGAATACTTGGAACGGCAGCGCGACAGGGGTAAGGCACAGTATCTTGCCGATGCAATTTTGTGCTATGAAAAGGCAGAGACGAAGTCTTTCCCGCAGACAGACCGCGCCTGGATTGAGCAAATCGTGCAGGAATACTTAGAAAAGCAGAGCATGGGGCATACCCCGAATTTGCAGAAAGAGGAGCCATCTATATCTTCGCCGCCAATAGATTTAATAGCCAGTGCTTTGGCCGATTTTAGAGGGTAAAGCACTATACAGAAAAAGGGCTTCCGCCAGCAGATGCGGAAGCCCTTTTTGAGAAGGAGAATAGTGAATATCAGTTTTGACACCGAGCGAGGTGCAGGAATACATCGTGCCGTCCACGCGCTTGTGCTTCGTCAGCCAAGTGTACTCAGAGCAGGAGGCGATAACGGCGTTCATGTCGCCTTGCCACGGGCCCTGACCCAGTGCAGCAATGGCCGTGAAGAGCAGCATCATCTTGACATCGCCGGAACCCGTATAGCCGGCTACGGCAACGAGCGCGCGGGCTACGGTAGCAAGGGCATAGCTGCCAACGTTCAGTTTGTACATGCCGTGCATCTTGGTAACAAGGGTCGGGGTAAAGACCAGTGCGATAATCAAAGGAAAGCATCGCTGCGCCGGGATGCCGGAATGTAGTAGGCACGATTCGGCATGGTACCCACATGCAGTGTGTGCGGGTCCTCGTAATAGTGCGGAATAATCATCCATTCTCCGCCTGTGATTTATACAGTTCGGCTTGCGTTTCGTCTGAAATTATTATACAATTTCTATATACAATAAAACATAAACGGTATTGCACTAAATATGCACAAAATCAATGGCTTTTTGTAAAGTGAAGGTAAAATGGACGAAGCACCTCGCAATATTCACAAAAACAGGAGGGGGCTTTTGTGCACATTAACTCTGGCTATCTGAACAATTCCCGTACAGATTTCAAAGACAACTCCACGCCGTTGGTGGTAGGCAGCTGTGGTACTTATCGGCTGAAAACACGCCCCAAATTACCGACCTACTGGCAAAAAGGGCGCAGGGATTACCAGATTCTATATGTGGCAAACGGCAAGACGCATTTCTGGTTTGACGGCAAGGAAGAAATCGTCAGCGCGGGCCATATGGTGCTGTACAAGCCGGAAGAAATTCAAAAATATGTATATTATCTGGAAGATAACCCGGAAGTTTTCTGGATTCACTTCACAGGCAGTGATGTAAAAAACATATTGGCATATCACGGTATCTCGCTTGATGAGCATGTATTCTACTGCGGGGTGCTGCCGGACTACAAAGCGCTGTTCCGTAAAATCATTCAGGAGTTGCAGCTGTGCCGCTATGGGTACGAGGACTATATCGCATCGCTGTTCAACGATATTCTGCTGTTGGTTGATCGCCAGCAGCATGAACAGAAAAAAGCCACCGGCAACGTCCAAGAGCAGATTGAACGCGCGACAGCTTACTTCAATGAGAACTATAATACAAAGATCAGCATAGATGATTACGCGGAATCCCTGCACATCAGCACCAACTGGTTTATACACAATTTCAAACAGTACGCTGGTATGTCCCCGGCCCAATACATCCTCTCCCTGCGCATGGTCAACGCACAAAGTCTGCTGGAGCGGACAACCTACAACATCAAGGAAATTTCCGAAATCGTAGGGTATGAGAACCCGCTGTATTTCAGCAGGGTGGTTAAGAAGGAGATAGGGAAGTCACCGGTGCAGTATAGGAAAGAGCGGACAACGGAGGAAACTGCGTGAGAAGTCTAGACTAAAAGCACTTGTAGTTTCTGAAATGATATGGGAGGAATGATTTCTGTGAAAACAATAGAAGAAATTGAAAATTATATAAAAGAGCAGGAACAGAATGGTGCACTGCTCGTTACTGGAAAATGGGGTAGCGGGAAGACATATCTAATGCGCCAAATAGAAAGGAAATTGAATCAGGGCCCCCAATATTTGATGGCGGTTGTGTCGCTATTCGGAATTGAGGATACAAATACATTAACCAAAAAGGTAAAGGAAGCTGTGGTATATGCCCAGACATTCAATAAGGCAGAAAAATCGGGGAAAGGACATATTGCAAAAGGTGTGAATGTCGTAAAACAGCTTTCAGAAAAGGTAGCGGCTTTTGGCGAATTGTTCGACTTTGGAAAAATCAAAAAAATAGCAAAAAGTGCGAATATGTTGCTGTCCATTGATGTCTATGATTTTTTACCGATTGAAAAAGAAGTCTATTGTATAGTTGCAGGGGAAGAGCAACCTGTAAAAAAGAAATTAGTTTTAGTATTTGACGATTTTGAACGATGCAAAATTGGCGTAATTGATTTATTGGGAATTATAAACACCTATGTAGAAGACAAAGGAATTAAGACGGTAATAATTGCATCAGAGGATAATATAAAAGACGAGGAAAATTACAAAACTTTTAAGGAAAAAGTTGTAGAACGAACAGTCAAGTTGGATGTGGAATATCGAAGAATCCAACAGGAAATGATTGGAAACTACAAGGCGAAAACAAGTGAATACACGGAATTTTTAAAAACGGAAAGCCCAAAGCTATTCCAAGTATTCGAAGAAAGCGAGACCCGTAATCTCAGAACATTCAAATCATGTTTGATAGATTTTGAACGTGTGTATGAATTATGGTGTCGCCTGAAACTTCCTACTGATGGTATGGGCGGTGCGCTATATGTGTTTGCTGCATACCTTTTCGAAGTGAAAGGCGGAAACTACAAAAAATTGAACGAATATGATGAATACACTTTCAACTTTTTGGAAAGAACGTCAGAGGATAAAAAACGGAAATCCCCGCCATGGCAGACAATACAAGATGATGAAAATAGTAAGTATAAAAGATATAACGCACAATATCGAATTCAACCGCTTATTCGTTGGATGATTGAAGGCGAGTGGGATGAACAGCGGATAAAAACTGCTTTGAGACAACGCTTTTCCGTAAAGGAAACTGCTCCGGAGAGGGAAGTCCTCGATAAAGCTTTCTGGGAGTTGAGCCAAGAGATTATCGATCGGGGGCTGCCACAAGTATTACAGCAGGCATATGATGGAAAGCTAACAACGGATGATTATGTGGCTCTTTTAGGAAGACTTGATGATTTCCGCAAAATAGGTGTTCCTATACAGTGTGACGTTGATGATGCAAGAATGATTCAAGGCTTCCATAATAGAAAAGCTAAAATTATAAAGGGAGATATTTGTGAAGAACGTGGACACCGAAGACTCATGAGAGACGAGGAGGAAACTAGACTGACACCACAAGAGCAAACGCTCAATAAGGAAATAGAAAAGTTTCAAGATCAGTGGCCATACTTAATGAATGAAATTTTCTTTATGGATTACTTAAAGAACCCAACATACGAAAAAGGTCTTGCAGCAAAATCTATAGTACTTGTATGCTTTGATGACGAACTACTTACTGCATTTCTCTCTGCGTACAAAGAAGCAAATATATCGGAACAGCAAGAAATGCTAACCACATTAAAAGAAATATCTTTTAGGGGTGGCGTAGTAGAACGTGACGAGACGGATATAGAAACCACAAGGAAAAACTTTGAGAAATTGGAAAACGCTCTGCATTCAGAGGCTGAGCACGCAAACGATGCCGTAAAAAAGTTTTATGCAAATAGACACTTGGAGGTTGTAAAGCAGATAAGGCAGAAACTCTGAACACCAAAGAAGCGTAACAAAAAGAAATTTCAATAAAAAGGGAAAGAATCTGCTCATTTTGGAGCGAATTCTTTCCCTTTAAAATGCTGCTAATAAATAAAATAGAAGCCGTTTTGCATTAACACTTTTTAGACTTGTGTGATGGAACCCTTTAAGCGGTCTATGTCCTCATAATCCGGATGCGAAATGGCTTTATCAAAGTTTTCAATCATCTTGTCGATGTTCGGGATAGGCAGGGGACTGTTCTTCATTTTCACATAGCGCTCACGCACAGATGCAGGCATTTTGCCCTGGCACATGAAAGTGCCAATTACAGTATTGCTACGGTCGATGTGCTTCTGAACAGAATCAAGAATTTTATCGAAATATTCTTGGCTACCACCGAACCCGGCGGTACCAAACAGGAAAATTTCTTTGCCCTTTACGCCTTTCAAAAAAGTTGAAATCTCTTTATTACAATGCCCCTTGTCCGTCCAAAAACCAACATAGAGGCAGTCTGCTTCAAGCGCGATTTCGGCCGGAGGTCCAAAATAGCGTAAGTTTTCTTGCGGAAGGACGGAGAGGATGGCATCGGCCAATTGGCGAGTATTGCCGGTTACGCTGCTAAATACGATAGAGTATTTCATTTCCTTCACCCTTTTTCATAAATACAATGAGTGCCTTGATGCTGCTGCAAGCCGCCAAGGCACTTTTTGTTACAACGGACACAGCGATGAATATCTTTGATTTGTCCTGCTGCAACTTTGTTCGGCCATTCGGGATCAGCTAAAAGCTGACGGCTCATGGCGGCACAGCTAATACGCCCACTGGCTAATTGCTGCTCTACAAAATCCGGCTGCGTCAGCCCGCCAACACCGGTGATGGGCTTATCAGTATACTGTCGAACTTCATCGCAGAATTTCAAGAAGCACCCCTGCTCCTTGAAATAAGGATGGTTTGCAGGAGGAATTGCATCTTCCAAACTGGAATGGTTCGCCAAAGTTACATGAAAACTGGTGACACCGGCACCAACGAGCATTGGCACAAAATTTCCAGTTCCGATTCGACCACACCAGCGTTACCATAGTGGGGCTCCTCTTGTCGGACTGCCAGTTTATAATCAATAGGAAGTTCCGGCAATCGGCTGCGAACTGCACGGACAGATTCTACGGCAAACCGAGCACGATTTTCTGCGCTGCCGCCGTACTCATCGGTGCGGTGATTGAAAACGGATGAGCTGAAACTGCCACACATACGATCTCCATGGATTTGAACCATGTCGAACCCGGCACGAACGGCAAGGACAGCAGCCTCTCCAAAACCATTGATGATTTTATGAATCTTATGGACTGACAATTTGGTAATGTAAGGAGCAACTTCGGCATTCAGCAGAGGTCGAAGTTCTTGCATGGAGATTTTCTTTGTCAGTACACCGGGCACATATTTCAGCATAGCCAGCATGTTAGAGTCAGACTAATGCAGCTGTGCGCAGATGCGACAGTTATAGCTATGGACAATCTCAGCCAATTTCTGATAATATGCGAACCCTTTTTATCAAACAGAGATTTTTCAAATTGGCTCTTGCCAACAGGAACATCTCCGATAATAATCATCGCGCATCCGCCGGCAGCGATTTTGCGGATTTTTTCAAAATACGCATCATCTGAAAGTCCGAACGTCGTAGGAGCAAAGATGATTCTATTCTTTAGTTCAAGCCCGCCATAATTGATTGGACTATTGATCGTTTCGTACATGATGAGGAATCCTTTCTGCTGCTTTTTCCAGTAAAGCCAGCAACTGTGCCTTTTCCTTTGGGGTTAGTCCTGTCATAAAGGCAGCATCCCAGTCGAAGAATGCCTGGTGAGCGATAGTAAATGCTTGTTGCCCGCGTTCTGTCAGATTCAACATGTAATGACGACCGTTTTTTTCTTTGGTAATAAGGCCATCATCTACAAGGCGGTTGATACATCTTTGACTGTGGCCCCAGTCAAGAGATAGTTCTTTTGTCAATTCCGATGGGGTGCAGTTCGGCCTTTTCCCAATGTACACAATAAAAAACAAAAGCCCGAAATTCAGCCCGACTTCTTGCAGCTTATCACCTGTGAAGCCTGCGAAACTGCGGTACAGCATAGTGATGTAATAGGATAGTGTCTTTTGATACATGGCAGATGGAGCATCTCCTTTCGATGAATGAGTATAGTCTTTACACTTGACTTTGTCAAGTATAAAATGATGATATACAATCGAAAAGACAAAATATGTTTTATAGAAGAAGCGAGCTTCAAGCCTAAATGTGGGGGATTATACGCTGATTGTAGCGAAGTCGCAACGCAGATTTTTGCAAATATTCAAATTGATGGAAGTAAAATTGGAAACAGATAACGCAAACAACACCCCAAAATGGCTAAGAGTCACTTTGGGGTGTTGTTATTTAGTGCCTATTTACCGGTTCAGAAAAATCCTCGCCGCGCAAGGATCGGGAATCTCCCAGTTGACATACAAATCATTCAGCGGGCAGGCGTGAGGGTCGCGGATGTGCTCATCGATCCAACCTTTGTACAGCTCACAGAAATTGGCTTTCGTGAGGATGGCGCGGCACTCGGACTTGTCCACAGTGGTGCTGAACAGGTACTCTACGTCATGCACTGGCACGATTACCGGCGTACCGGCCGTGTCAAAGGCACAGAGCAGATTCTTGCAACTGCGGCTCACGGCGCGCTGGCAGTCGCCACACTCGATGTAGATTGTATTGCGCCAATCGCGGCCTGTGGTGCGCAGGAACTTGCAGAGATGCGAATTGGTGGAAGTAAAACAGGAAACGGACAAAATATCACTCCAATCTTAAATTGTGCGCAGTGTAACAACTCGGCACCGTTTTTTATGAAATACTGCCGGTTTGCGGGAAAGTTTTCATAAGCGGCATGGGTGTATTAGTACGCTCATCGTACATGGCAAGATACCCCTCGGAAGATTTCTGCCAGCCGCCATCCTGCCAAACGAACACAACAAGGGCATCGTTCATCTGCATGACCTTGAACGTAATGCTCTCGGCAACGAGATAGCCGTCCGGGGCCAGTTCTTCCACCATCGTGTAGACGTGTTCGCTGGTGTCGTCAGATAAAAGCAGCAGATTTTTGCGCGGGTCTTTGGCGGCAGAACGCTCCGGCAGTACGCGGATGGCATGGTCGCCGTCTGTGGTCGTCCAACGGTCAATGGTCGTGCCGTAGGCATCGCGGATCGTTAAGCGGGCATCTACCAGCTTTGCATTGGTGGCAATATCTCGCTTCGTGAAAATCAGCGAATGCGCCGGGGCATCGTACATCGTAACTTTCTGAATTTCCCCGGTCTCCTGCACGGTGAAGCGTACTTCCTCGCTGAGCAGATACCCGGCCGGGGCAGCCGTCTCGGTCAGCGTGTACTCACCGGGCTTCAGGCGCTCGATGCGGTGGGGCTGGCCGTTGGTCTCCCACTCGGCAATGGAGCTTCCGTTGGCATCGGTGATTTTCAGCTTCGCACCGGGCAGCTCACGGCCATCCGTCATGTCAGCCTTGGAGATTTCAACCTTGGTAAAGTCGTCTTTCATCTCCACGCGCTGAATATCCCCCGTAGGGCCAACCTCAAAGGTAACGCTCTCGGCGCGGACATAGCCTTGCTCAGTGGGAGCCATCGTCTCAGTCAGGGTGTACGTACCCATCGGGATGCGCTCCATATAGTGGGGTGTGCCGTCCGTGACCCATTCGGCAACCGTCTTGCCGTCTGCGTCCGTGATTTTTGGCTTTGCACCGCTGATTTCCGTGCCGGTGGCAATGTCGGTTTTGGAAATCTGCACTTTCGTGTAGTCATCCTGCATGAAAACGTGCTGAACCTTGCCGTCATCCTCGACCGTGAACTGAATGGAATTGGCAGGCACATACCCAGAATTATCAGGCACAAGGGTTTCCTCCAGCATATACGTCTCGCCCGCAACCAGCACGGCCTCCATGTAGTGCGGCGTGTCCTCGGACACCCACTCGTCCACAACATTGCCGCCCTTATCCAGCACACGCAGCGTGGCACCGGGGATTTCTTCGTGAGTCGTAATATCGGCCTTGCTGATTTTTACGTGGGTGGGCGCATCCAGCATCGTCACAGTCTGGCTGAACCCATCGGAATCCTTCAGCAGAATCCAGCTTGCAGAGTAGGTGATTTCGGCATCGGCGGGCTTTTCTGCAACCTGCTTATCGGCAAAGAACGCGGGAGCTGCCGCGCCGTTCAGATAGACCGTATCAAACGTCAAATCGGAGAAATCGCTCTCCCGCAGGCACTTGGCAAAGGCGCGGTCATTAGCGGCATCGGTGAAATTCACCACCAGCGTGCCGTTCACGCAGTACCAGTTGGCAATGACAACGCCGTCTGCATCGGGATTCTTGCCCATTAGATTATCCCAGAATGCGCGCAGCTTGGCGGGAATCGTAGCCACAGTATCATCGGAGAATGCGGTGGGGGAGATAATGCTGCCGGATTGGTACTCGGAATCTTCGGATTCGCGCAGCACCCAGACCGCTGTTTCCTGCAAGTAGCCATTGTCGTCCGTGGCCTGCTCCAAGCGGAACTGAATCGAGCGGGCGGTGACGTAGCCGTCTGCCGGGCGGGTCTCCGTCAGGGTATAGATTTTGGTGGTATCGCGGTTCCCGGCAAAGTCGTGGGAAAGATGCAGCTCGCGAATCACATGGGCCGTGTCGCCGCACTCCCAGCTATCCACCACATTGCCGTTCCAATCGGTCACGGTCAAAGTGGCACCGGGCAGGGCAAAGGTATCGTTGGAATCGGCGGTGAAAGCGCGCTTGTCGATCTCTACGGTGGTCTGCTTGTCGGAGTGCAGGCAGTCAACAATCTGGCATGCGATAAATTGGTTTTCGTAGGTGAACTCAACAGGAATCACGCTTTGCTCGATCAAGTAACCGTCCGGCACGCTGACCTCACGCAGATAGTAGCGGCCGCTGTTGGTCGTCCAGTCGTGGGCATCGCTGCTGCCGTAATGTTCGCCGCGCAGGGGAACATCCACGTCAAAATAGGCGAGACCGTTTTCATCGGTAGTGGCTGTCCCCAGCAGCGTATCGGCGGCTGCCAGCAGCTCACCGGAAATACTGTAAATGTCGTCTGCGGTATACAGCTCATAGACAGCCCCCGCGACCATCTTGGCATCAGCCGGAATGTCAGCACGGTTGCTGCTACCGTTCAAGAGGGAGGCGCGGGTCTTGCAGCCATCTGCATAGGGCTTTTCATCAGTCAAGTCGCAGGTGTCGCGGTCTAGCTTGTACAGACCAACGCCGACTTTGCCCTCCTCGACAACCGGCAGCACGCGGGAATTTTCAAAGACAAGAACCTGTTTTTCAATTTGCTCGGCGCTGGCGTTGCCTGCATTTATAATAGAGTAATTGTACACAACATCGCCGTCCTGCGTGTGGTCGATGATAGTCTTCGCAAGGACCAGATCGTTGTACTGGTTATCCCAGTCCAGCACCACAGTATAGGTGTGGTCGGTATGGACATATCCGTAAGGAGCCTGTACTTCGGAAATTGTGTAAGTACCCAGCGGCAGGGTAATGGCAACTTCGCCTTTCGTGCCATCGTGGGTCACTTTTAAGAAATCATAGGTGGCGGTTGTCCGCGTGGGACTGAACTGAACCTCGTCCACCTGTCCATCTTCGGCAGTGGTAACGGTGGCAACAAGGTCACCGTCTGCATACCAGAGCGTGCCTTGATTGTCCGGCGTAGGAATATCGCCCTGCGCGTGGATCTCATAGGTGGCATTGGCAAGATTGTCCGTCTCGTACACGAACTGCCCGTTCTCGTATCCGGTCAGCACGTTGCCGATTTTGCGAATCTTGATTTGCCCCAAAGTCTCATGGTTATAGTAGTTTTCGGTGATGACATAGTCATCCATGCCGTCGGCACTGCCGCCGCTGACCTGATACACACGATCTGAGGTCAACTCAAACACGACATTGTACTGGCGGTCGTTGAAATACCCGTGCGGGCCTTCGACCTCAACGATGCGGTACTTGCCCAGCGGCAGTTTTTCCGGGGTCTTCATTTCGCCGTTGGAGTCTGTATAGAAAGTGCTGGTCTTTGCCCATGCATTACCAGATTTCGGGTCGTTCATCTCCACAAGGGTTTCACGGCCGTCCTCGGCAATGTAGTAAAGGTTGAACGCGGTGTCGGCAATTTTGACAGGCTTGCCCGTCTCAATGTCGATTTTGACAAGCTGCAAGTAGCCCTCCAACTCTTCGTCCAGAATGTTGTAGGTCATGTAGCTGCCGCTGGGCGTTGTGATGCTGCCGGCGGGCACAGTAAAGCTGCTCTGCGGGCTGGACGCATTGACGGTGACAAGGAACGGTTCGGCCTGAAAAACATCTTTTGGCACCGTCGTTTCCATGACGATGTACTGGCCGTAGGGAAGTCCCTGCACACGCAGGATACCTTCCTCGTTCGTGAAGATTTCGGATAAGCGGTATTCCTGCGCGTTGTTGGTCGGCACCCAGCCGAGACCCTGCCCATTGGCAAAATCGCCGTCTGCGGTCAAGGTGGCATTGTAGCGGTTGACGGCGGCGGTGTCGCTCTCGTACATCGTGGCGACAGCCTGTTCTTCGGCGGAAAAATCAAATTTCAGGGTGTCCTGATCGTAGCTGGATTTACGGTAGGCATCCAGAATGCTGGCGGCATCGTAGCTGCCATCGGTATTTTGGGTAAACTGGTCTGCCTTGCTCAGCAGCGATATACGGTACACTTTAAACCCGGCACCACCCAGCTTGATGGCGGTCGAGGGCTGCCCGGTGGTGGACACCAGTTTTTGCAGGGAAAATCCGGATTTCAGCACTTCATCCTGCGTTTCGTCTCCAGCGCGGATAACGTAAGTGGATTCATCTGCATAAGTAAGGGATTGGTAGTGGTTGACTTCATCACAGAGATAGCCTTTCGCAAAGGACAAGTAGTAGCCGTCATAGGTCTTACTGCCGTCTAAGGCGCGGCTTTCGGCAACAGCAGAATACTGGTTGCGGTAGACATAGTCGGTGTACTCCGCTCCGTTGCTGGCGAGGGCGGCATAGCTGCCGGTGGGCTCCAACTTTTTGTTGAGCAGGGGATACTGGCCGGAAAGGTAATACTGCTCGTTGGAATCCATCGGGATCACGATGCCGGTGGCGCGCTCCACAAGGTAGTATCGGCCCAGGTAGAGATTAGAAAATGCCAACTTGCCGTCATTGATGGCGGCGGAGGCAACAAGGTGGTCTTTTTTCAGCACCGGGAGATAATCGGATTTCCATGCGCCGTTGGTAAGCACAGTGGTATGCCAGATAGGGGTGCCGCTGGCATCTGTGATTTTGGAGTAATCGACGATGCCAGAAACGCCGTCCGGGTGGTGAATGTCCTCGGCGGCGTACAGGTCGTATACGGCACCTTCGAGTGTGCTGTCACCGTTGCTGCCCGCAACCAGATACCGGGCAGCATCCAAGTCTACTTTGGAGAGCGTGATGCTGCCGAGAACGCGGTCGTTCTGCATGGTGGCGGAATCAGCGCGCATGGTATAGGACTTCTCATTGCTGGCGATTCCGGTAGGATCAGTGCTATAGGATTTGTCTCCGCTGCGCTCATCGAAACTAATAGTAACGATTCCTTCGCCGGTGTCGATAAGAGTGCCGCCGCTGTTGGCCGTGGTGATGTCGGCGTTATAATCCGCGTTACCCAGCCATATGGTCTGACCGTCCAGTGCCTTGGTGATTTCAAAGGAGTAGGCGCGTTTGCCCAGCACGGAACCAGCCGTGCCGGGATTGGTCACATCCGTCCAATCACCGTAGTACCCGCTGGGAGCGCGGCGCTCGACAATGACAAAACGACCTTCGTTGCGCTGAGTGTAATAAATATTGTCTGACCCGCCTGCGTAATCGCTATGGTTGATGACTTTGTAGGTGCCATCTGCTTGACGTTCAACCTTGTACTGGTTATACCCGCCAGTGGGGATATACCGTTGCAGAACAGTATCCCACTCGAAAATGGCAAACTCTGCGTCCCCGCAAATCTGCTGCTTGGTCTCGCTGTCAATCTTATCAATCGACACCTTTACAGACCATTCATCGTTCTGCATCTGGTAGTCGTTGCTACTGTTGGCGGGAACAGTAATCGTCTGGTGGCTACCCAAAGCGCCGGGCGTGGTATCGAAGCCGTGCGGAATGGTGATTTCATCGTAGCTAAACGTAATATTTGCAAGCTGTGCCCGCGCCGAGGCGATGGCAGCATCTACCATACCTTGTGCTTCGTTTTTCAGTTGGTTGATGGCTGCATTTTTGGCAGCCTCGGCAGCGACATCCGCTTCAGCCTGGCTGGTGAACGGTCCTTCCTGCCCGCTGAGTGTGCTGGTGCTGGTCTTGGACACCTCATAATGTACTGCCCATGTAGCAGAACCATCGCCGCCATTGAGGTGGAAGCTATCATCCTGCGTGTGGCCGCTTGTGGTAATGGTCTGCGCTCCGGCAGGGGTCATCTTCCAACTGCCGCCGTCCACGCTGCCGCTGGTCTGACTGGGCGTGATAGTAATGACTGCGCCATCCACTTTTTCCAGCGTGTTCAGCTGGTATTTGTCGGCGTTGACGGTGAACGTCAGATCAAAGCTGCCGCTGGCGCTCTGTGCAGGAGCGGTCCAAGAAGCAGAATAATACTGCGGCTCAGGAGCAGTCGGTACGTCCGGGATTTCGGTACCGCCAGCAATTTCCTCACCAACCAGTGCTACAATCTGCCATGCGTAGCCAGCAGGCGGATTATAAATGTAAGTGTAATAACCGTTTTCGCCGGACTGAACTGCCGTGCCGTTTGCCAATTCTTCAGCGGCAGCGACATAGGTCTGTGCAGCATAACTATCAGGATAGTTGGCAATGATCCACTGCTGGGTTTCATCGTAGATTTCGCTGATGAGGGCGGTCTGTTCATTGTCTGCGCTCATAACAGCGGGCTTGCTGTCCAGCATATCGAGACTCAACTGACCGAGGCCACCCCAAATGTTGATTTGGTTCGCATAATGGTTGCCGGGGGTGTACTGACCGGGCTCAAGGCGAGACACATGATCAAAAGCGTAGGTCGGACAGCCATTGGGCTGACCGTTCAGACCATGGCTGCAACAATAGGCTTCTTGGCCGTTGAACCAAATAAGCCAAGTGCCGCCCTCTTTGGCGATGCTGGTGATTTTGCCGGTGGCATAGGGCGGGGTAGGACCGGCTGCGAGGGTTGCAACACCATTATCGGTATAAAGCTGCGTAGGAGTTGCTTCATCCGACAATTGTACATGAATAGATTTCTGTAAAGTTGTGCCGTCCGGGCTGGCGTAAACAAACTGCGCTGTGAAGTCAGAAAAAGCCTTTACATAAAAGCCGGTTGCAGCCGCAGATTGCTCGACGTAAGTCTGATACAGAATTTTGGACTGCTCGGCATCGCCGGCAGGAATGAGGTCTGCATCAGTAGATGCGTAGCTGAGAACCTCCACTCCCTCTGGCAGTACAACTTCTGCTGTTGCGCCATTTGCCGGGTACTCGGTCTGAACCAGAAGAGGAATGATTGCATAATTTGCATCGAGATTTTTGCCGATAGTGATGGTTGTTTCATCCTCGTTCAATGCATCGGCATCTATGTGGGCATCGGCACCATCATACAGGTCAGACACCCATGCCGAGATGCTGATTTTCGTCTCACCGGTTGCCACAGGCAGACCCATGCTGCCGAGGTAACTGCCGGTAGGTGCATCCGGCAAATCGTTGTACAGATTTTCGGTGATCTGCGAAATATCCGGTGCCGCGCTGTCAGTAACTTCGGGAACAGCCGTATCTGCTGTCTCCGGCGTTGCAATCTCATCGGCCGAGGCAGCGGGGATCATCGTGCAGCACATGGCTCCTGCCATGAGTGCCGCAGATAAGCGGTGTTTGAGTTTGTATTGCATTTGCATAACTCCTTCGTATTATTCTTTACATCAAATGCGAAAAACTACGATGCTACATCTACACCACCTCCATCAATCAGCTTGGCAACGACCAACAGGCGGCTGTTGGGGTCAGCCGTGCAGGTGGAAAGTGTCAGGATATGGTCATCGGTCATCACGTCCACACCGTAGTCGAACGCACAGCCGGCAACAGCCTTGTCCAAAATCTGCTGAAATGCTGCATCGTCCGGGTCAGCCTGAATACAATCGGTATCGGCATTTGCATCGCAGACCCATACGCTGAAAATCTGATACGTCAGTTTTTCATCCGCCAGCGAAACATAAATGTACGGGTTCTCCTGCCCGAACTCAAACACGCGGTACTTGTGCAGATCCTCAAACCCACTGGTATAATCTTCGTCGGTAAAGGTGTGGCCGTAAAAAATCAGATTGCGAGAAACTTTTACGCTGCTGTCCATACGGCAGGCGTAGTCGGCATAAAGGCAGCCGTGGTAATCCTCGGCCCCCTTTTCATCACGGCGCAGATAGTAGTCATTGTCGCCGTACTGCTGCACAGGAGCGTCGATGTTCGTGCCGGGAATCGTGATCCACGCCACAGTGTCCGGGTTTTCTTTCTGTGCGACTGTAAGGCGTTCGTCAGGCGGTTCCACGTGCTCGGTCTGTACCCATGCAGGCAGGATAGAAGCACCCTCATCGGAACGCCCGAAAAGCAGGAACCCGACCAACAGTAGCCCGACCAAAACAAAAATAATAACGAGCCGCAGCAAATCGGGATTGGCGGTATCGCAAAAGTGTTTGAATTTTTCTCTCACTGCGGCACCTCCGCAACATCATCCTCCTGCCACGGCAGGCGGGGCAGGGGCGCGTAGTGACGGCCGTTCGGTTCGACCCAGCTGCCCTGACCGCCGGCAAAAATGTGGATGTTGAACGAGTTCAGCACGGTCAAAAAGCTCTCCATGTCAGCGGCATCACAGCAGAGAGAATCCCGGTTTCCGATCAGCAGCACATCAAAGCGGTGCTGTTCGGCATCCTGTAAAATCTCCTTGACGGCGGGGCGCATGAGCAGCGGCACAGGCTCGTTTGTCTCGGAAATGCGCTCTTTCTGCACACCCCACTGCAATTTGCGGGCGGCGCGCTGACAAGCAAGACGCTGCCTGCCCATGCTGGCAAGATTCTTCGGGTCGGACTGGTAAAGGCATTGTGCAATCATGGTGTTTTCCTCCTTAATGGTGTGGATTATGGTAGACTTCTTTGTGCAGCGCCACCGCATGGCGGCGCTCATGCCATAGGAACAGGTAGTGCAGAACCATTCCGCTGCCGACCAGCGGCAGCAGAGCTTTTGCCCAATCAGAGATTTTCTTCATCGTCATCCTCATTTCTGCCGCCGAGGACAATATCCCCGGACGGCACATAGACTTTCGGTGCAGGGGCGGTCTTTGCGGGCTCAACCGCGTGAGCAGGCTCTTTGCGCAGAAGATGGGTGATAATCAGCAGCACCGCGATAAAGAGCAGCGCGCACGCAATGCCCATAATCAGCAAGGCCGGAGTAATCCCACTTTCTGCCGCAGCAACAACCACAGGCACAGAAATCGGCGCGTACAGTAGTGTGTAATGCACGGTTCCAGCCTCGGTGCGGGTGACCGTTCCGGCGTAGTGCGCGGTTGCCATGTAGGTGCTGTCGGCCTGCAAAGTTTCGCCAATCGTAATGTCCTGCAAGGTCAGAGAGCCGGAGAAGCCATACTCATCGTCGTAGGCCACAGACTCTTTCACGTCATTGCGGGCGGTTTCGGCATCGGCGCTCCGCACGGACAATTCAAAATCCTGTGTGACCTCTTTTTCTTCGGTCACACCGCCCTCCACAGACTGTGTAACACCCCATAAGGTGTAATCGGAACCGCCCCACTGCATACCGCTTTCGGTCAAGTCGGCAACGACTGTGCCATACGGTACGCTGTACTGCTTGACGACAAGCAGCTGCCCGCCGTCCTCCTGCCATGAGATGCTGTCCGGGTAAAACTGCGGCGCGGGATCTTCCGGCGACAGTTCCACCAGTTCCGGGGCGGGGGTGGGTGTGGGCTCCTCGGCAAAGGCTGCGGTGCCGGTGCTCAGTGCCAGCAGGCAGCACAGGGCGACGATAACAGGTTTCTTCATTAGGATTCCTCCGTTTCGGTTTGATTTTGCATTTTACGTTCTACAATGCGGCGCAGCTCGTCCCGGTCTGTGGTGATCAGGTCCTTTTCTTCCTCGCTGCAACGCATATCGACGGTGACATTGTTGGAATTTGTGACGATCAACGCGCTGCCGCGCTCGAAGCGGGTGATGTTGTCGATCTCGGCATCGGTCAGCTTCAAGACGCTCTGCACGCGCTGTGCTTCCTCTTCCTCCAGGTTCAGAATGATTTTGATTTTGCAGTTGTTCAGGATGCCGCGGCCGTATTTTCCATCTTCCAAGGAAAAGAAGTCGTTCAGATCCTGCGTGGCAACCAGTACACCACCGCCGTAGCCGCGAATCGTCTTGACGGCCTCGAATACATAGTTGGCAGCCAGCGCATTGGACGATGCACCGATGATCTGCCAAACCTCATCTATAAAAATCTGTTTACGGCGGGTCAAATCTTCTTTCGCCTTATCCCACATATAGTCCAGCCCGATGTACATTCCCACGGTCAGCAGATCGCCGGACAGCTCGCTGATGTCGATGACGACATAGCTGTTGTCGAGGTTCACGTTTGTCTGGCGGTTGAAGCTGGAGGCCGAGCCGTGTACAAGGCGGTTTAGGATGTTGGCAATGCGCCGTGTTTCCGGGGTGGCCGATAAAACCGCGTGCAGGTCGCCCAAAATCGGCATTTCGCGGTACTGGCCGGGGTGTGCCGGGTCATCCAGACTGGCATTGTCGTAGGTGATGCCCTTATTGCGGTAGGTCGTAACGATGGCTTCATCCAACAGCTGGCGTTCCTCGTTGCTCAAATCGGGAATCAGCAGCGAGAAGAAAATGTGCAGCTTCTGGATTTTGGCGGCCAGTTCCGACTGCTCCGGCATAGGGCCGTCCAGCAGTTCGCTGCTTGTGTGGTCGATTTTGCGAATCTCCATGACGTTGATGCAATCCGGGCTGCCCGGCACGATGCGGATGATGGTGCCGTTCAACGCCTTGGCCTGCCGGTAAAACTCGTGACCCTTCAGCGGTGCAATGATGTAAACGGGTGTTCCTGCCAGCCGCATACGCCGGGCGATAAGCTGCATAGTGAATGTTTTGCCTGCGCCGGAGGTGCCGAGAATCGCCATATTCGCATTTTTATAGATGCGGGTACTGAAGTTGTCCAAGCTGACAAGGGAGTTATTGTACTTGTTCACGCCCAGCAGTACGCCGTTGGTATCGCACAACTCAAAGCTGACGAACGGATAAAAGCTGGCTGCGGTGGAGGTAAGAATATTGCGGCGGTATTTCTTGAACAGCGCCGTATCCGGGGCGCAAAGCGGCAGGGAAGAGAGAAAGGCTGCCTCCTGCCGGAAACTGCACAGCTGCAAATTCATATCCTGCGAGACCATGAGCTTGCGTATCTCCCCGATGCGCCACTCTAAATCTTTGACGCTGGCAGCCGTGACCGTTACGAGGATGGCGGCATAGTAGAAATCTTCGTTGTTGGCAAGGCCGTCTTTCAGGTAGTAGCCGGAACGGATGGCGTTGGAGAGGTCATCGAAATCCGAGTTTGTGTCGCTGGTGTCCTTGATTTTGCTGCGGTTGATGCGGATCTGCTGCCCGATTTTCTGCATCATGCGCTCTTTGGGCTGTCGTTCCAGAAACAGATCCACATCAATGCCATCGCCGGCGTTCACCAGCAGCGCCATCCATCCGGCTATGACCTGTGCGCGGTAGCCGTCGGCAGGAATCATCAGGTAGGCGTGATAGATACCGTCCATGTAGAGATATCTGCCGTGCTTCAGGTCCAGCGAGGGCGGAATCATAAAGGCGGCGGGTGGTATCTTGTCCAGCGCCGTGGCATCGTTTTGGGCAAGATAGCTGGCAAGCACGTCTTGTATGCGTTCCTGCAACGGCACCTGTACCGCCGTCCGCCTATTTAATAAGGTATAGAAAACATCGGTAATGAACTCGTCCTCGTTCTCATGTTCCACGATGGCATTGCCGCACTGCGCCAGATAGGTGCGGAAATTGCGGGCTGTGGTTTCGAGCGTGGAGACGATTTCGGCATAGGAGATGTTTCGCTCGTTCGTGGGCGCTTCATACTGGAAAATCACGAAGAAACGGCGGCTGACGGCATCGCGGGAGCCGAGCCGCTTTACAAAGCGGATATAGCTCATGTGGCGCTTGCGCACCGCCGCGTCCGGCTCGTTGGCGGCATCCCGCCGCAGCTTGTCCAGATAGGCATTGACGTCCGCCTTGCGGGAGAATGACTTGAATTGCAGCCGCACCGGACTGACTTTCAAAAGGCTGGCGAACGAGTAGATGACGCTGCGCTGCTCGCGCGGGGAGCGAAGCAGGAAGTTGATGGGCTCGATTTCCAGAATCTTGATATAGCGGTCATCTGTGGTGTGCAAGATGCCGTTCTCGATTTTCTCGATAGGCAGTAGGTCGTAGAGCGTCTGCCGCTTTACCAGCTTTCCGTGGCGGTCCGCCTTACGCTGCAAAACTTGTGCGTTGTGGGGCAGGGTATCCGAATCGTCGTAGTAGACAACACGATACCGTTTGCTGATGAGCCGCAGATGCCGGTGTCGGTTGGCTTCGAGATTGCCCTGTGGCGTGGGCGTGACGATGCGGCGGCGCTTCATAAAGCGGAACCAGTGCGCCACAAACTGTGTCAGGCTGTCACCGCCGATACCAACCACACCGAAAACACCCAACGGCACCGATACCGCAATAACGATCATCAGGCGGATGTTAAACGCCATCGGCAGATAAAACAGCGGTATCGCACTGCCTACGGCAAGCACAGCCGCCTCTACTGCATTGCGCAGCTTGACCGTGCCGCCGAGAATCGTGCCGGTGTCCACAAAATTCTGCGGAATAAGGTAAGCATCCCGCTCTTCGCGTGAAATTTCGACCACCTCCGATAAACGAAAAGAGCGCCCTCAAAAAAGGCGCTCTTGCGTTTCTGTTCAATTTTGACGATACTATTATAGCAGAGTCATATTGCAGCAAAAAAGACTTTTGCTGTGCGGATGTTGTGCCGATTTACTGCATTTCGGCAGATAAATTTTCAAATGTAGCTTTGTGGCATCAATGTGGCTACATGAATTGACAACCGGATGCTGTGAACGTATAATGGAGATAAGAAGAAAACTACGGCATGAAGGGAGTTTATTTTATGGAGAACATTGTTTCGGCGGCTAAAACGGATGTATTTCGCGTTCGTATCAACCCGGAAATTAAGCAGGAACTGGAATCTGTGTATGCAAAGAACGGTCTTACTCTGACCGATGCTATCAATGTGTTTTTCCAGCAGTCGCTGAACGCGGGCGGTTTTCCCTTTTCTGTGACCGAGGACAACGCGGAGATCATCAAGGCAAAGGCACTTTCCCGCCTGACAAAGCAGTTGCAGGAAGCGCAGGACGATCCGGTTTCTTACTCCGAGGATGAAGTGTATAAAATGTTCGGAGTAGAGAAATGAGGGTAAGCTATAAGAGAGCCGCGGTCAAAGACATGGAGGCGACCCGCGACTATATTGCCGGGCAGCTGAAGAACCCGAAAGCGGCCAAAAAGCTGATGACAGCGCTGCTGAAAGCAATATCCTTGCTGGCAGATAATCCTTATATGGGCGCGGCACTGGCAGAAAAGTTTGAAATCGCCACAGATGTGCGCTATTTCGTGGTGTCAAAGCAGCTGATTTTCTACCGTGTGGACGGGGAAAACGACACTGTAGAAATTCTCCGTGTGCTGGACGGCAGAACTGATTACTTGTCGGTATTGTTCGGATAAATAAAAATAAGAGGGCCGCTCCTGCGTATTGGCAGAAGCAGCCCCCCTTTGTTTTAGTGCAGATACCCTTTTGGGTTGACGTAGACACCGTCGATAATGACGCAGATATGCAGATGATTTCCGGTTACATCGCCGGTAGCACCAACCTTGGCAATGGTGTCGTACTTGTTCACCGTATCGCCAACCTGCGCCAAAAGCTGGCTGCAATGGGCATAGAGCGTACAATACCCACCGCCATGATTGATGACCAGATAATTTCCGTAGCTGACATGATACCCCGCTTTGATGACTGTGCCAGCCTCCACCGCAAGAATCGGCGTGCCGTAGGGATAGGCAATGTCCAAACCATTGTGGTTGGTGGTATCCTTGCCGGGAATACCGACATCCTCGCGTTTGCCAAAGAAAGAAGTGATGTGCTGCTCCCAGTTTGGGTCATTGAACGGATTGCCGAACCCGCCGCTGGGGGCAGGAGAATTATCATCAATAAGAGAATCGTTGATCTGCCCCAGAATCGTAATGCCTTCACGTTCTTCTATTTCGTGGAGATAGACGGTCAGGTTATGCGCATAGGCATCGGCATAGCTTTTCTGCTTGTCATCAAGCTGCCAGACCGTGTCGGCAAAGTAGTCATCGCCTACATAAGAAAGCGTGAAAATGGTGTAGGTGTGATCTTCCTGTACAGTTATGGTCTGCCCGCGCACCTCTTTCTGCACCGGCTCGGTGCGGACTTCCTCGGAGATGGTGTAGGTATAATATTCTGTCCGGTGAGCCTGTATCTGTTCAGAAAGGTTGGACAGACTGATTTTGGTATAGTCATCCTCACCTTGATAGGCGCAGTACATGGAAATGAGCTGAAAGGCGTTGTAGGAGACATGACCGCCCACGGAATCATCAATGTCGCTGTAGGTGCGGCTTGCACGCTCGGATTCTATTTCGGCAAGGGTATCCTCGTAGGCTTCCTGCAAAATATCCGATACGGCATTGCGAAGCTGGATTACATTGGCTGCAATTTCCAAATCATCATTGACCGCAGTGCTGGGCTGTGTTAGCGTACCGAAAATCGCGCCGGGCAGCATGATCAGAACCAGAACCGGCAACAGCATGACTGCAATGGCAACGACCAATACTTCCTTGCGATACTGCACCGCAGCTTCGGCAGCAGCCCCGGCGGGGCCGCCCTGCACTCCTGCCTGTGCGATTTTGGCAAGATTGGGCGCGTTACGAACTGCTGCTGAGGCCGCCTGCTGGGAATTTTGATTATCATTTTCAATCATTTAATGTCTCCGCGCCGGGGCTTTTGGCATAGCAGCAACCTTGCGCTCATCATACTGCATACGCCCGCGTTCGTCTTGAACGGTGGGCGTTTTTTCTACGCGGGTCGTGGCGTAGACCTTGTACCACTTTTCGCCGTCGCGGGAAGTCTGCTCGGTAAAATGCCCCTCCGGCTTTTCGTACTGGTGGGCATTGTACATGGCAAACTGAATCTGTCCGCGGCCGGGGACGATCTCGCGCCCCTGAATCTTGCCGCCGCCAATTTCCACATCTGTGACGCTGTTGCCCATCTGTCCCAGCAGCACGCGGTTCATAGCTGCCTGTTGGATAGAGGACGAAGTGGGAATGGTGGACTGTTCCGTAACGGCAGGACTACCGCCAGCACGCATGGCAATTTCACTGTCTCTTGTCGGGGAAACATTAACCGTGCTATCGCCCTCCAGCGCCAGCGGTGTGGCGGGGATAGGAGAGTCAATCACGGCATCGTTTTCAGCGGTTGCCGTTGCAGTGGGGATATTTTCGCCGGTGGCAGGAATGGGCATGGCCTCCGCATCGCTGGTGCCTGCAAAATAACCATTGAGCGCTTCTACAGCGCTGTCGCCTGTAATACTGCCGCCGGTCTGCCCGGTGGCAATAGACCCGATGACCTTACTGGCAAACCCACCATCTTTGCCAAGGCTATTGTGGTACATGGCACTGCCCAAGGATGCTCCGATGCCGCCGGACTGCCCACTGATGGAACTTGCGGCGCTTTGCTGCACATGACGACTTACCATGCCGGAAAGCCCGCCTGCAAAGGTATTGCTGGGGGCAGTTTTCGTATTAGTAGTGGTAGCAGCAGCTTTTGCAGCGCCCAGCCCCATAAAGGCTTTGCCGATTTCAAAACCACGAAAAGCCAGCAACGCTTCGGACAGCATTGAGCCGGGCGAACGCGAAACGCCGATGCCCAATGAATGCAGAATACCGTCCAGTTTGGTGCTGACTTTTAGAAAAGCGATAGCGCACAGCAGCCACAGGAACAGATTGCCGGATACGGCATCCTTGCCCTGTGCGCCCACGGCCGCAGCAGCCTCATCCTCGGTCAAGGCAAGAGCGGCGGGGCAGTACAGGAGGGCAAAGCTAATAGCGGTGAATAGGGTAAACAGAGTTTTTTTCATGCAAAAATCTCCTATAAGGACAGCGGATTGGCGAGAAACTCACCGACCATGTTGACGAACAGCTTTAGGCACCATGCGTTCATAATCAGCAGCAGAAGCTGTCCGCCGAACATCCGGCACCAGCTTTTGAAAATATTGTTTGTGCCGCGAGCCGCGCCCATGGCAAAGGCAAGTGGCGCGGTGAAAACCAGAACCCCCAGCACAACATATCGCTCGGCAGCTTCCAAAAGCAGCTTTAAGTAGTTCCATGCAAGAACCATAACAAGGATCAGGGCAATCAAGGCCACAGAACCGTTGGCAATTACGCCAATAATGACAAGCAGCACGGAATTGAAGTCTCCGAACTGCACGCCGGGCAAGTTGCTATCCAGAATCCAGTTGTAGGGTGTGCCGCCAATCTGCAAGGCGAGGTTGACGATGTCATCGCAGTACCAAATCAGCAACAGGAAAATTACAGAGCGCACCACCAGATTGGTGGGATTCTCGGTATCAATGTCAAACCCGGCACCGTAGCAGCGGTAAAGCTGCCACACAAGGTTCAGCAGCACCAGCCCGATAGCCGTCCAGATGAAAATCTCATACATGGCCGAGGCAGCAGGAAAGTATCTCTTGAACGTGTCCATATTACAGTCCAGCGCACCGAGTACCGATGTGGATGCCAGATCCAGCAGATTCATCACCTGCGTTGCCAACCAATCCACAATGCCGTCTAAAATGCCCAAAGGCGTTCACCTCCTTGTTGCAATTCCGCGCAGGCTTACGGATTCCAAGTGCCGCCCTGGAAGAACGGGGTGACGTAGGCCATAATGAAGCCAAGACCGTTCAGAATCGCCCAAGTGATGGCAATGCGCTTGAGCCACGCGCGGGAGTCATCCACGGTCTTGCCGTTCTTGGAAAAGTTCATCAGCAGCAGGGCAACGGCGGCACAGACAACAGCTGTGACGGTGGAGATGGAGATGATTTGCGAGTAGACATCCTGCATGATCTCGCTGGCTTTCGTCCAGACGGTGGTGCCGGTTGTGGCTGCGGCATTATTTCCGTTAGTTGCGAAAGCAGGCATCGCGGTCAGTGCGCTGCACATGGCAGCGCAAAGGGCTGCTTTTATGCGCTTATGAGAGCAAGAACGTGTGTTTTTCTTAGTCATTGAAACCTCCTGTGTGCAAAAATGCTTTAAGAATCGCCAAAAGTAGGCCATTACCATGATATCAAATTGGCTGTGCAGGAAAAAAGGGTTTGGCTATGCGGATTTATTGCGGATGTTGTGCAGGGTCAATCAGGAGTCAGCAGATTGGTGATTTTCTCGCAATCCTGGGAAGTGTAGCCCCACAAAATCGAACTGAGAACTTCGATGGCTTCATCTCGGTGGACATAGTAGGTGCGCAGAGAAATAGAGATTCCCTTGCTTTCAAGCGACTGCAAAATTGCACCCGCATTCTCGCACTGCTGCGGGGAGAGGTAGGCGTAGTACAAAATCCAGTAATAAAACTCGCCTTTCTTGTGCTTGCGCCGCATCAGGTCAATCGCGGTGTCGATGATCTGCATCATCCTCTTGCTGCGCTCCAAGGCACGGGCATAGTTTTCCAGCCGGTTGCCGCCCTTGTTGACTTCGTTATCCACAAACAGGGCGTCCGTGGACAGTCCATACTCGGCCTTGAATTCCTCCTGCAAATCGAGATCGGATACTTCCAAATTCCACATGACATCCCGGTACTTCCTCAAAAGCGTCCGTGTGTCGTGGTAATGCGGGGATACGTTGGATTTCTGTCTTTTGAATGGCATAAAAATACTCCCTGTTTTAGTTTTGTCGAAAGAATTCTTTCAATTACTAAACAGAGAGAAATTAACGATTTTGATGCACTTTCAGAAAAAATGTGTGTTTTTACAATATAAACTTTGTAATGATATACTTTTAAGACGGCGTGGCCATTAAAGCTATATTTCTGCCAACAACTGTGTGATGCAATTTTATTTATTAAAAAGCGGAAGTTCTTGTAATAGCAGACGAAAAGTCAAATGATAAATGTTTATTACAAGCAAAAGACTCGCAACAGCGGGATATTTTAACGTCCTCGATTGGTACGAGTCTTTTTATACTTACTTGTCTTCAGAAAGCTCAGAAGAGTACTTATTTATCGCAGTTCGATAAAGATTTACCTTTTCATCCTCGAAACTTACCCTATGCAATCTAATATCTTCAAATTTCTGATAGATATTTTTGTAAATAATTTGGTGTGCTGCATTATGAACAGATTCGGTGCTGTAGGGATCCATTTCAAAGGATTCTTCAGAAATCGCTATTTTCAAAAGGGTAAGCAAATCGTCCTTGCTAATCTGATCGATTGGATTTTTGCTTGCTGCACTCCCATCCAAAGAATAGAATACCCTTCCATTATCAACCATTAAGTATTTCATAAGAATTCCTCCGATCCATATAGGCTGCTTCACCAGCCTCAAGGCAATCCAACAAAACAGATTTTCGTGATATATGATTGCCTTTTAAATCAACCAAGTCCTCGCTTGAGGGATAACCCGAATACAAGTGATATTCAAGTTTTCCATCACTTAAGACCTCTTTGCAGGCATAAACGATGTAATCTGGGTGAACAGAAACACCAATTGTATTATTGTGCGTTGCAATAATTACCGGAATAGTTTTTGATATGTCTTTAAGCAGGCTATCTACTCCATCTCTAAGGAATATGTTGTCAAACGAAGACTCTGGTTCATCAAGAATCAAAATGCTGTTTTTCACTCCATCTGACAGTTCTTGAAGCAAATTATACTCGGAACGTTCTCCACCGGACGCAGGACTTCCATACTGGTTAAATACTTCATAGGTAATGTTAACGAAGTACTTATAATACTCCGATGCAGGAATATCCTTCCCTTTCAAAACTTGTAGGAATTTGTACGGATCATTGTACTCCTTAAATGCATCGGAGAAGACGGTCTTGCTTCGACTAACTTTCTGCATCGCCAGTGCACCCGAAAACGGACTACTTTGGGCAACTACTCTGTAAGAATACAAATTCTGCGCTTGAATAACACGAGGCTTCTTTATCATTTTCACCACATCATGGAAGACCTGTACCTTGTGCTGATTCATGAGGATTTGGTACAAGTCTATATCTGGCACAGCGGTTGTAGAAGAGCGGACACTTAGTTCTTTCTTTACCGATGTGATAAGACTATTTACATATTCTTTGTGCAACGAATCTGTCTTTTCTTGAATATATTGCTCTCTTAATGCAATCGCTAAACGCAGAAGCGAACGCCTACCAACATACTTTTCAACCAACTCCTTGTATTCAATTGAGCCCAGTAAAGTCTCTACGGCTTCAATCATTTCGACAAGGGAGGATAAATTTTTGATGCTAAAATTTGATTCTTGATAGAGATTTGCCTTTGAGAAGATGTCTTGCCGCTGTGCATCTTCTCCGGCCTTCTTCAGCGTCTCTAAATATTCGTCTATTTCCTTCGCATCTTGCTCAAGATTGACGGATTGCACATCATCAACAACCGTTTTGAACGGCCCCAAATAGCTTTCTGTTACAGAATTTCCCCTATTTTTTAATGCTGCCTCGAATTTTCGCTGAGATTGCTCATCATCCGTCGATAACAACGAAAATTGTTTGATATATTTTCCGCCAGGAAATTGCGCATTGATTTGATCGAGCGTGTAGGTCTTGCCAGACGAACGCTTTCCTAAAAGTACAGTTAATCCAGTTGAGATTTGCAAACCATTGTCGAGAATTTGGAATAGAGAGTTTCCATCTTCCGGCTTCAGTGATACTTTCGCCTTATCGGTTAATGCATATTTAAGTGACATCATATTAACGTCATCTATATCGATATAGGTTTGCCTTCCTAAAGGAAACTGAGCTTTTTCTTCAACTCTCCAATCACTAAATAGTACAGGAACTAATTTTTCGCTTCTGGACTGCATATAGATGAATTTCTTTGCGCTGCATGCCTCCCCACACTTAATATATGGGCTGATTTGAGGAACCCTCTCGAGCGGGAGTTTTGGCTCCTTCTCGTAATGAGGAATCAGGATATATTTTCCAAGATCATTAAATATTTCCATAAATTGTGCTTCGGAAATATATGAATCTTCACTTGTTTCGTTAAGGCGATAAACTTTCGCGCATTTTTCTGTGAAATCATCTATGTCAGATGGATCGGTAATGACAATCAGGTGGCCGCCTTCTATATCTACTTCGATGCCAGGAAAGACTTTAATGGGTAGGGCATTCGTGATATCGCTGAATTGCTGGGCATCAAATAGATTGTGATTTGTTATCGCAATCAAATCTACTTTTTCCTGTATGACATAGCCTTTTAGCTTTTCTATCGAAAACGCAAATGGTTTGTCCCTTTTGGTGGAAACTGTATGGATATGAAGATCCATCTTTTTCATGTTTAACATCTCCAATCTTTTCCGTGCTGGTTTGGGACGATCTTCTGCTAATAATTAGGTATCCAATCAATCTTTAGTGTAATTATAGCAACTCTATTCCTTTATTGCCAATATTTGCGGCCACTTTAGTTTTAGCTCGTTTATTAAACGAGCTAAAACAGAATACTATTTCCGTATTATTGAAAAATCGAATAGTTACTGCAACACAGACAGTGAGGTGTCGCAAATATAAGCATAACTGCTATAATAGGAATTTGTACGGATGACCTTTATCATTAAAACATTGCCGCCATTTACACTGACACTAATTGGGCGAACATGTTCATCTCGTACAACATCGTCAACTCGCCCAACAAGGACATCATCGAGGTAGATTTCCACGCTCATATTTGCATCGCGATTTGTATCTTCCGATGTAACAATATTTGCCGAGAAGGTATCATATTGTCCGTCCAACTTGAACTTGGCCCATGCGGTGTCAGACGCGTCAAAACGATACGATACACTGTGAGTGGTTCCATACAAATCTTTAACAGAGGGAACTTGCTCACAATGAACACTGTCCAGGCATTCCAAATTATCTAGGCGCTTAGAAATATCCCTTTTTAATCCGCCTTGCTCGATTACGCTATTGATTTCGTCTGAGGAATATGTATTTAATAGTGTTCCCTTAAGTATTTGAATTTGATTTTTCAAGTCGTCATTTTCGTTTTGCAGACTTTGGACTTGTCCCTGCAACGTTGATTGATTTGCCTGATACTGACTGTTCTCGTCAAGAACCTTTCTGTATGCGGAGATTAGCTCATCAGTTGAGTCTGTTAAATCAGTGCCGGCGGATACATAGCTGCCGGTTTCCCCTAAAATTTGAATGACATTTCCATTTACTGTTTGGGAGATGTTCTGCACATTATAAAGTTGAAAAGCGCTTCCTCCTGCTACAATAGCGGAAATGGCGGTAACTACTGCACAAATAATTTTGGTGCGGTTTTTCTCTTTCGTAATCATTTTACACTTTTCCTTTCTAGTTGAGCAGGTAAATCGTTCTAATTGTGTATTTTCCAGAAGCTCTTGTAGTCTAAACACGAGAGCTTCCTTTAAGGAAGCAAGGGAGATCCAATTCTAAAATAATCTCTAATATAGATGATATACTTTATGTGACTTTCAAAATGTATTTCACCCATTTGTCAGGCATCGCACATTATCCAGAAAGCGCATACCCCCGTCCCATTACGGTTTTCAAATCATCCGGGCCTAGATCCAGTTTCTTTCGCAGCTTTGCGATATGTACATCGATCGTCCGTGTCTGAATTGGTACTGTGATATTCCATGCAGATGCCAACAGAAAATTTCGGGAGCAGATGTGCCCAGAATGGTCGAGCAGCGTAATGAATAGTTGATATTCTGTGGTTGTCAGGTGAATGCGGCAACCTTGCCTTTGAACGGAGTAATCATTTTCATCGATGGACAGATTTTTATAGTACTTCATCTGGAACACCTATCATGTCATAATCGTCAATAAGAGCCTGACCAATAGCCCATGCGAGGAAGAATGCTGCGCATACCAGAAAAATCGGAATCCACATTGCATTATAGCTTTCGCCGTCAGCGGTATACCCTTGGTTTTGCCAAAGGGCCACAGCATGGAATAGTGGATAGAACCCCAGCCACTCAATCCCGTTTCTCATTCCGGAGAGGCTAAGCAACGCAGGCAGACAATACGAAACAGCGCTGATAAAAAGTGCGGGCAGCAGATTTCCTAATTTCTGTCCCAGCCATAAGGTAATTCGGCTCATGCACAGGCAGGCGGCAAAGCGACAGATCAGCCAAAAGAGCAGCAAATCCGATAAAGTTATAAACTTCGGGACAGCCTGCAAGTCGGAAATACTCATTGCCGGTCCCAGCAAAGAGGGAAGGCCATAGTCGCGCAGAACCTGCCATAGATGAGGCAAAACCGTTCCAAATGCTATTACTGACGCAACCGCTGTGCTTTGCCGCAGTTTTGCTTTCACAGTGTATTTCCGGCCCAAAGGAGTGGATGCCAGAATTTCATCCATGCCGCCCTTGCGCTCCATTGCAAATAGTCCGCTGAAGCATAGGGCACATAGCAATCCTGCTAAAAGTGTATCTTGTACATCACTTGTACCGGTAAAGCCGAACAGCTTCTTGTATCCGGTCTCATAAACAAGCCACGCACCGGGATTCTCCTTGAGGTAGTAACTAATGTTGGATTGAAGAACACGCTGATAGGCAGAATATTTTTGCTGTAAAGAATTGTAGGCCAGTAGTGCTTCGCTGCTCAATTCGCCACGGTTGACGCGTTTCTGTGCTTCCAACATGGGAGCAAACTCGTTACGCTGCTCTTTCAGCCAGTCGCGGCTTTCTTCGCTCCACGGCCCGGAAATATGTTTCATATAATAGGCATAGTAGATTTCGTCCGCGTCTATGTAGCTTTCTGCCGTTACGCCTTGATAGATGCCGAATGCCAGAAATGCAGCTAAGAATACCGCTGCACCATTCATCAGTAACAGCTTTCTGCCTTCTTCACGAGTGACAGACGTTGCGTGTGTTTTATGGCGGAAGGGAAGCGCCAGACTACGTTTGGCAGCTGGCAGCAGCTGTGCCTTTGCAAAAACCGTACAAAATGCCACCGACAAGATGCTGCCTAAAGCAGCGGCAGTTACCCACTCTACCATTGGGAGACTGATGGGGCTGCCGAACCAGAACAGATTTCGATAATTCCCCAGCAACTCATTGATTTGCAGCAGACTTACCATATTGGCATACTTTATGACATTCAAATGGCTCGTGGCAGGAATCGCGGCACGGATACCGTACATCGCTAAAGGAAGCGCCAACGCACCGATCCATCCGGCCGCAGCGCGTTTGGCGATAAGGGCGGCCAGCATGACCCACAGCCCCATCACAAACGCACCGGCCCATTTTGCAAGCAAAAACCGAAGCAGATATTGCCCAACTGTGATCTGCATTGTGCAGCGCATCAATGCAGGAACACTTTGAATCGTGCGATTCATAGGCCCCAAGCTGAACGATGCCGAGCAATATGCGAGATTGACCCCATACAGTACCATTAGAACGACCAATAAGCTGGCAGCAAATGCCGCCAGCTTTGCAATGGCCGTTTTCAGTCGCCCACCGGGAAGACTACGAATCAAACTCAACAAGCCACTGTCGCGCTCTTGGCGCACAAGAATCAACGCAAGCAAGAGCATAGATGCCAACAGGATAAGGTCGGTGAACGCATAGCTGATGGCTGTGTACAGACCTTTTTGCGGGTAATAGTCTATGGGTGTCTCCGTTAGTCCGGCATAAACCTGTGCGGTCAATTCGATGTTTTTCAAATCGTACCCGGTACGGTCATTTTGAAAAATCGAGATGCCGGACAGTTGGGATGCCTTGGTCTGAACGCTATCCAGAAAGTCGCTGTAGGCCGCCACGGTGTCATATTCGCTTTGCAACTGACTGAACAGGCGGTACTCTGTGTTCAAGTTATCCGTAAATAGAGTATAGGTCTTATCTGTGTACTCTTGTTCATAGGCATCGAACATAGCGGCATTGTCCTGCCGATACTGAGTGAGTCCATAGCCGCCGTAAGCCTGTTCCCGATAATACTGCCCGATTTTCACAAGGCTTTCTATCTCAGTGTATTTGTCGTGAAGATAGGTCCCTTTTTCTTCCATGGTTTTATCGGAAAGCTCGGCACCTACTGCACGATAGGCTGATGCAGGAGGCTGTTTGGCTGTGGGGCGGGTACCCATCCACAGCAGTAGGAGATTGGCAGCCGCCAGTATAGCCAGCAGGGCAGGGAACACTCTGCCGCCCCAAACTTTGCGGAGTTCAGCAAAAAACAGGCTCATTTACCGTCTCCCTCACCAAACACGTTCAGGTATACATCTTCCAGCCCTTGACCGGGAGCATATTTTTTAATAAGTTCCGGCACGGGCGCGGCATCCACAATCTTGCCAGCACGCAACAGGATAACTTTGGTTGCCACCGTTTCTACATCCGAAACGACATGCGTTGCCACAAGGATGATTCGATCCTTAGCCATATCTGCCAGTAGTTCGCGTAGCCGAACGCGCTCTTTAGGGTCAAGACCTGCCGTTGGTTCGTCTAAAATCAACAACTTCGGATCCCCAAGCAGGGCGGATGCCAACAGCAGGCGCTGCTTCATGCCGCCGGAATAAGCAGAAAGACGCTTGTCCAACTCGGCGGTCAAATTTACGGCGGCTGCTACGCGATCTACCTCGGCTGCAACAGCTTTTCGAGGAATTTCTTTCAGGGCAGCCATGTAGGCAAGAAAGCGTCGCCCGGTATAGCTGTCGTACAGTCCCTGCTGCTGCGGCATATAGCCAAGAATGCGGCGGAAGCCTATACCCATTGCTGGCTTGCCGCACCAGAGAACCTCTCCGGAATCTGGGGCAAGACTACCAGTTATGATATGGATTAAGGTGGATTTTCCCGCACCATTGGGGCCGAGGAGACCGTAAAGACCCGAATTAAGTTCAATCGAAATTCCAGCTAACGCTTTCTTGTTGATTGAGCGGCTTTTAGGATGGGATAGTTTTGTGGGCGTGAAGAATGTCTTCCTTAGATCGCTGATTTTTAACGAAACCATACAGCTCCTTGGTATTACAAATCATTAAAAACGGAAATAATGGTACATGAGTTTTTTACAAAGCGTCATTGATAGGGGTATAAGCCGAGACACCATTCCAATAATCGCTTTTTTGAATAAGAGCATATTGAGGGATAGAAGCCATTAAGCTACTGGGTACACCGGTGTTGTCAACAACGGTAATTTCTTTCTCTTCTACCCCATTACGGACAAGAAAAGCATCGCTTGTTTCAGCTAAAATATAGACATTTTTTTCATCGCCGTCAACAGTATACTGAAGGGTATTAGTGACGCAGTCACCAGTTGACAGGTCAATATTATATTGTATATGTGAAATGTTTGATGTGTCCCGAGTGTCAGAAGTCTCAATGATGGCATGATTATCAAAGAAACCAGATAAGTTTGTCGAATCAGTGTTGTATATAACTATATTGGAAGCAATGCATTTTTCCACGCCGGTATCTAAATCTATGCTGAATAGAGAAAATAGATCTTCATGATCATAGCGAAGACTATATACATATTTGCTATTTACAAGTTCGGTTCGCGTCTCATCATTATAGTTATAAGAGTATATGGGGGCGCTTTTCTGCTTTGTAATGACATCGAGAGTATAGTAGCTTCTATTAGTATCGGTGACCTCCTCTATAACGAGATTGTTAGCGTAAGCACCAAAAATGCGCTCTCCATATTGGTCAGTTGTATAGATAACACTGGATTCACCGTTGCTAAGGTCGAGACAACGTACTTCCCAATGACTTGAACTCGTGTTTGAATCAACCACTTGGATACTTACATATAATTTTTCGCCATCCGAGGCAGCTGTACCATAAAATTCTTCATTACTCTGCAATCGATATAGTACTTTTCTATTTGCACCATTTGCATCGAATTGGTAAATCGTTCCATAATTTTGCTCATCAGAAATGGAACCAGCATTGTCCGCATATCCAGTTGTAACAAGATAAATTTTGGATCCATCAGCAGATGTGAAGGGATAAGCGCTTCCTAAAAAAGAAAACCAACTGGTGCATGTATCGCTATTATGTGTGCAATCTGGATCAGCACATAAATATGTACGAATATCAGTAGCATAGTCGGTGTAAAGAATATTGAGAGAGTTATTCTGAGCACTCATTATTTCATAATAACCAAATGACGTTCCTGCTCCATTACGGAAAATTCCTCCATATGGATCTGTGATTAGGGACAAATTACCCCCCTGTTGCGATTCGGCAGCTGGAAGAGTCTCGCTTTCAGAAATGGGGGAGGAAGTAACAGAATCATCTTTTGGTGAAACGCTATTTTGTGAGGAAGAACAAGCACCAAGTGATAATGCCAGTGCTAGCAATAAAATGGTGACAGTGATTTTTGATGCCTTATTAAATGTATTCATGAGAGTAGAATGTCCTTTCTACAGCAATTTGTTCTCCTTTGTTTTGATGAGAAATATAGAGGATGAGCAATTTAATCATAGTAGATGGGCGAAATAAGTGAAATGCAATGGGAAAAAGCCATACCAAAAGATCAATCCCAAAATCATTTCAAAAAACGATTTGCAGCAGGGCAAAAAAGTTCGGCTTCTGCTAGCGGAGGTAGTTGATAATTTGATATGGCATCGCTTTAGGGTGGCTTCTATTTACGATATTATAGAAGCACTATTGCTTTTCGAACGGAAATAAGAATGCTTTTACCATAAATAGAAGTTGTGATAGATTAGCGATTAGTAAAAATGCGCCACAACTGTTTGGTCTCCCCAGTGGAGGACTGCCAGTTTACGTTGCTACCATTAGTAAATCCGGTAGGTGTTAAGCACAACGCGTATGCAGGAAGGACAATACCAAAGCGACTACTACCCTCATCAACACATTTAATTGTGCAGTCATCAGCACTGTTGTTTGCAAAGGGGAACAAATCACAGTTATTGTTTACGCGATAGATGTTTAGGGCATATTGGGTATTGGCGTAATTGCGGATGTAGCAGAGGTTTTTGGTGGTGTCAATAGCACGCAAATCCCAACGTTGGGTGTCGGAATTGGTGTTTGACCACATGGTGACGTTTGTATGGTCGGTCGGCTGAGACTCACAGGCTGCATTCAAGTTGGGCATTGAATTTTCGCAGTTGTAAATCCAAACACGCGCGCTGTAAGGAGGTGATGCCGCGAACGTGGGCAGCGCCATTGCCACCATCATTGCGAGAGCGAGCAGGAACATGGGGATGCGTTTCTTCATCGTTGACATTTGATAAGCCAATCTAATGGATTTAATAGAGTTGATGTTCGGACGATATTTCAGCATCTGCGCGCCGATGCCTAATACGGAGTAGGAAACGGTTGGATGTTGTGCGTTATCTTGGCATCAAAATAGCACAGTTTTCTACAAAAGTCCACTAAACCTGCGTATACGCAAAAAAATGTGC
>PPYE01661654.1_pt1 | contig 114543 bp, 106 predicted proteins | sample 1559881 | NCBI WGS metagenome assembly PPYE01 (sample SAMN08240022, study PRJNA423297) | Human gut metagenome, whole genome shotgun sequencing project.
CATTTTTAGGTTTCAAAACATAAAAGAAAAATATCTATTTTTTGTCTTTTAGGTATTGACTATAACTAGCTGGTCTTTTAAGTAGCATATTGCTGTTAGATAGTAAAGAATGCTCTTCAAACTTAATTATGGCATCATTATACAATATTCCGTTACTCTATTTTTTGATTATAGTGTTTATAGCATTGTTCATTGGAAGTGATTTTAGTGGAAGAACTTTAAATACTTATATTACTGCCGGACATAAAAGAAGTTCTATATTTAGAGTAAAGTTAATTGTATCTCAAATAGGTTGTATTATCATTCTGGTATTTCCATTATTTGTACATGGAATTATTAGTCAATTTTATATTGGAGAAAAACTTTTTTGGAATGATAGCACATATACTATGGTTTTACTAACTCTGTTTGCCATGATAACACTGTGTGCATTACCGATGTTTTTTGCTTTTATTTTTCGTGATATGGGGAAAACACTGACAGTTTCAATGGTTTTATTTTTTGTTATGATTTTTTTACTGAACAGTGAATCTGCACAAATAATCAGCAGAATAATACCAATGGGACAACTTAGGTTAATTTCATTGCAAAAGGTCTATTCGACAAACTTTTGCTTGTTTGTAGATTTTTTATGGAATTTTATTTTATATTTCATTGCAGGTAGTGCTTTTTTACATACAGACTTGAAATAACCGGAGGTGTTTTTTATGGATAAATTATTAAAACTGGAAAAATATCAGTTGTTACATAATTCTATTTACTGGTGTGGTATGATTGGAATATTTATTTTAGGATTTTTTACAGCAGATACTTATGTTACAGAGGTCATGGGACCGACAGAAGAAATTGTTTCTTCTCTTGCTGATATTTTTAATGGAATGGTGTATGATTCTACGTTTCTTCTTATCATCATGTCGGCTATACTTGCATTGATTTTAGGACAGGAATTTTCTAAGAGAACAATAAACTTAGAGGTCAGTGCTGGACATTCCAGAAAACAAATTTTTACAAGTAAAATAATATCGTATTTAATTGCTTTTAATCTTATGGCTCTTGTCTATCCAGTTTCAGGGTGCATAAGGGAATTTGGACGCTTTGGTGTTGCAGACGTGGGAATGTTTTTTTACAATATTATAAAAGCAATCATTTATTCTTGTCTGCTTAATAGTGCGATATTTCTAATTGCAATACTTATTTGTTGCTATTTACAGGATGCTGTAAAAGCAACTTCGGTTACAGCAATTATTATTTTTGGTCTTAGCTTATATCTTGGCTATGGAATGATGTTGAGATTACCAGTCGGTTTTTTACCTACTTATCAAATCAGAATCGTTGTCAGCATGAAAACCTTTTTTCAACCGATAGCTATTTTAGTAGGATGTATATGGTCTGGTATATTGGTATTGCTTTCGTGGATAAAATTTTGTAAATGTGATTTTAAATAGGTGGAGAAAATGTCTAACATAGAATGGATTTTAATTATCATAACAATATTTTTAGTAATACTGCTATTTCGATATATTCAATTAAAAAAACAAATCCGTAATCTTGCGGATCAAGTTAATGAATTGAATTCTGGAAATTCACAGCAGATGTTAGACATTTCGTTGATTGATAAAGATTTAGAAAGACTGGCTGGTATATTGAATCAATATAATATCAGACAACGACAGGCTGTTGCAGGCGTATTACGCAATGAAGAGTATTTAAAAGAATCTGTTGCTAATATATCACATGATTTGCGTACACCTCTTACAGTCATTCTTGGTCATTTACAATTATTGCAAAAAGAAAATTTGGAATCCAGTCAAGCACAGCGTGTAAAAGTGATTTTTAGCAAAGCCGAAAAAATGAAAGAATTGGTAGAAACATTCTATGACCTTTCTATTTTGGAGGAACAGCAGACAGTTCCAGAAAAAGAAAAGTTTAATATATCTAATATGTTAATAAATTTAATTACGGAAAATGCCGTTGCATTAGAAAAGGAGAATATTTTACCCGAAATAAATCTCCCAGATTATTCAATATACGTATATTCTGATAAAAATATGGTAGAACGAATTTTACAAAATCTGTTGACAAATGCAATTAAGTATTCTGTTGGAACGATAAAAATAACACTTATGGAGAAAGAAAATAATAATATTATATTTACCATTGAAAATCCAATGAGTGACAGTTCAGAAATTGATTGCAATCGACTTTTTGACCGTTTTTATACAGGCGATAAATCAAGACATAATGGAAGTACAGGATTGGGACTTGCGGTAGTAAAAACACTTGTTGCCATTCTTGGCGGAAATATTGTTGCAAAAGTACATGCCAATAGCCTTATTATTACTCTTGAATTATAAAGTATTGAAGATATATTCGTATGATAATTCATTGAAGAGTGGACATCAAAATGTAAAGTCAATAGTTTGTAAAGTTCAGTTACAAACTATTGGCTTTTTTCATTACTGTGTAACAAGTAAATTTACGATAAAGAAATAAGGATAGTCGGCTCTTATTTGTTGCCTGCGGAGCAGATCAACAAATAAATGTTGAAGAATCTGTATAGGAAAACAGAGAAAACAAGAAGCAAATCACTTCTTATTCTCTCTGCTGTTCAAGATACCGTCAATCGTACCTTGAATGATTTTTAATTCATTATCACTCAATAAATCAAGTGACGAATCTATCTGACGGCGGGCTGTGTTTTTCTCAACATTCTTCGCTGGATAGAAATACTCGTCAACAGATATATTGAACATTGTAACTAAATCATGGAATAACTGAAAGCTAGGGTGTTTTCCGATATTTTCAATATCTGCGATATGACGTTCTCCGTAAAAGACTTTATCGCCTAAATCATTTCTGGAAAGCCCTGCTTTCTCTCTGGCTTCTCTGATTGCCAGTCCTAAAGGACGAAAATCAAAGCTGTGTGTATCTTTCTTTTTTCTCATTTTTAATCACCTAGCATGAGTTTATACTTCATGTTGTGCGATTAGAATGTATTAAAAACTCATATTATATGCACTATAAATTCAAATAAAGTATTACCTAGTTCGGTAAATAAAAAAAAACCGTTCTGTGGGTAATCTCTTTTATAATGTCCAAAAATATAGGGACGGTTTTGGTATAACCAGAGCTGTCCTTTTTCTATTTTCACAGGATTGCTCTGGTCAAGGAGCAATTTGTGATTCTAAGTAAAACAGGCAGTCTATACCAACAACCGAATTTATTCCGTTTTTTTCTTAGTACATCATCAGTCCTTGAACATGAATTAAAAACTCATATATCAGATGTTTTAAAAACAGTCTATTTGTTATTGATGCAAATAGGCTGTTTTCATATTTACAAAAATTTTTTTCAATCCTGCAACAAATCACACCTTGCCGTACAGATATGGTGCGGAAAGAGGGATACATACTTTTCACTTCATAGCGAAAGGGGGGTGTGATTTTGAAACCATCAGACTTCCAAAAGACAATACAATGTCAGTTTGACTGTAAGCTCAAAAAGGTTGTGAAAGGCATTGTCCGTAACTACCGCAAGGAATTAGCCAGACGACAGGCAAAGGAAGTATCCTTTTGTGAGCTTCCAGAGATTGTTGTTGAGAAATTGATTGTATGGGACGATTACGAAAGTGAATATACAACGTTCGATGTGTGCGGTACAGAAATCCGTGTACTTGATGAAGAACTTGCAGAAGCACTGAAACAGTTGCCGGAGCAAAGCCGGAACATTGTATTGATGTTTTTCTTCTTGGATATGAGCGATTCGGAGATAGGCGAAAAGCTGAATATCAACCGAAGCACATCATATAGGCACAGAAGAAATTCACTTGAAGAAATCAGAAAGCAGTTAAAGGAGAAGAAAACAAATGAAGAATAAGCAACACACACTTCCATCATTTTTTCTCATATCATCAGCCGTGGACGGTAACGAAAACGCTATAGAAAAGCTGTTGCTGTTCTATGAAGCCTATATATCAAAATGCTGTTTACGCCCGTTTTACGATGAATACGGCAACGTATACATTGTGGTTGATATGGAATTAAAGGGACGTATCAGAGAAGCCCTTTTGAAAATGATATGTGAATTTGAAATAGACGAACATTAAGTAATCTTTGAGCGGAGCATGATTTAATAAACTCCCCTCTTTCCTGTTCCGCTTTTTCTTATCATTCTGTATCAGTCCATTTGTAAAAATGAATTGATACAGGCTGACAAGAGCCTAACAGTTCTTTGACAAGTGAATAAAGCAGTCAGATACGTTTGTGCTTGCAGTGAGCCATCAGAGGTTGTACGCCGTGACTTTTCCAATCGGGAGATAGCGATTCATGCAATGATCTGGGAGCGACCGTTGGAAAAGTCGTTCTGCCATGACCTGCAACACAGGATAATGATACACCCGTATGACACGGTTCAGCCCACAGGAATGGGAATGGTTGAGATACCAGCGGAGCTTGCCGAAGCCGTCTGATTGCTTGTAAAACTATCTAACAACGATTTTGCAAGAAAAAATCATCTTAATAGAGCTTTTTTGCTCATCATTTGATATACTGATAGACAAGATATTGAGATTTCCTTATCTGGTCTATGGAAAGGAGGATTATGATTACCGTAACAAAAAAAGACCTCATAGCACTAGGTTATGGAACTTCTTTCTCGGCAGACATCATAAGAAAAGCAAAAAAACTTATGATTGAAAAAGGGCATACTTATTACCAATCCCGTAAATTGGACAGAGTACCCAAAGAAGCCGTGGAAGAATTATTAGGGATTACATTATCAGACACAAACGATTGATTGTACTTCTTGCATATCATGTAAGGAGTGAAATCATGGCAAAAGACCCTATTAAGAAAGCAGATAACGGAACTTATTATTTCAGAGCTAATTTAGGCTACAATCCCATTACCGGAAAACAGATACAGAAATACCGAAGTGGATTCAGAACGAAAAAAGAAGCAAAGGAAGAATATTCAAAACTGGTGTTAGCTTCTACCGAAGAATTAACAACAAAAAAAGATGGCGTTTCTTTTCAGCAATTTATAGAAGAAACCTACCTGCCATGGTATAAAACACAGGTAAAAGAAAGCACTTATCTTAATCGTGCTACTACCATCAAGAAACATTTTTCCTATTTCTACAAAATGGAAACAGACGAAATCGAACCTATCCATGTTCAAAACTGGCAATTGAAACTTGCAAAAGATTTTAGCCCTAATTACATTCGTATCGTACAGGGAATGCTTTCTATCGCATTTGACAGAGCTATTGTTCTTGGAATTGCGAAGAAAAATCCTTCTCGTATGATAGGCAATATCAAAAGCAAGAAAACCAAAGTTGATTTCTGGACATTAGAAGAATTTCAAAAGGTTATTTCCTTACTCTGTAAGAAAGACTATTATGAACATTATCTGTTTATATCGTTCTGGTTATTATTTATGACTGGTATGCGAATTGGCGAAGCGTCAGCATTACATTGGTCAGACATAGATTTTGAAACAGGCTTGCTTAGCATTACCAAAACATTATATTACCGAACAATGACGGACTATAAATTCGTTGAGCCGAAAACACAGGCAAGTATCCGTACTATTTATATTGATTCAGATACACTCAATGAGCTAAAGGCTTGGCAAAGTGTTCAGCAACAGGTTCTTCCCGATTGTCCACTTGTACTAAGTTATAACGGAACTCCAACCAGTAAAACAACGCTTCCCAGAGCTTTGGAAAAGTTGTCAAATTTAGCAGGTGTTCATCGTATTAAAATTCATGCCTTACGACATTCACACGCTTCATTGCTTATCAGCATGGGCGAAAATCCTTTACTTATCAAGGAACGTTTAGGACATGAAAAAATACAGACAACACTCGGCACTTATGGTCATCTGTATCCAAATACGAATCTTGAAGTTGCTAAAAAGCTGACTGGAATATTACAAGTACAATCTGCTACTGAAAGCATTGCTAATTATACCAGCAATCAACATACAGCAATCTATCACAGAACAGTTGAAGAAAAATAATGCAATGAAAATGCAATCCTATAAAGGAAAAGCTGTAAAACCCTTGTAAACAAAGGCTTTACAGCTCAGCTTCAACTACTCAAACTCCAGACAGACAGTACGGAGTATTAACGCATATAGACGATTTTAAAGGCTTTTTAACCAGTTAAGAGCAACATAGCCACATAATCTAAATTTTAAAAATGCAATAAAAATGCAATGAGTGACACGACTACTTGCTATACTTCCATCGGCTTCTTCTTGATACCAACACTATGAAAAGTCCGATTACAATTAAATATACTTTGAAAGGAAGATCACCATGAATTACAAATTAGAACTCAAACAAATCGTGGAATTTCCACGCTGTCGCATTTACCGTGACTTCATACAAACTTTAATCACTACCAAGAGCATCCGAACTACCGGGGGCTCTTTTCTTTTTTATTATCTGGTATTATGCTCCTATGCAAATTACCGCACATCCTACCGCCGGATGGAACACATTACCTATACCATTGGTCCAGGAGAGTGGATCTGCACAGTCACAGATCTTCAGGAATGGTTTCGCTGCCGTTTCCAACATCAAGCGTTGTCCATCCTTCGATTTTTTGAAGAGCAGAATTACATTACCTACTCTCTTCTCGGCAAAAACCGCCTGGTCAAATTCAAAATATCAGACTGGCCCAAAGACAATACCGTATTGGAATACAACTATCCCTGTAAAAAAGATACAGGGTTTTTCTTTTTCCCGATTGCCAAAGTTCACGAACTAATTGGCATTGGAAAATGCTCGGAAATGGATGTTATTCTGGATCTGTGGATTCATGCAGTTTACAACGATTCCTCTGTCCTGGGATCTGATTCCGGTCCCATTGTCTATTACCGGGATAATACCGGAAATCCCCTTACCAGCTTTAATGAACTGGGTGAAAGGTGGAGTCTGTCAAAGGCATCGGTATCACGACTCTTGAAGAAACTGGAGGAAAAAGAATACATTACACTTATCTCATTTACAGGAAAACACGGAAGCGTAATTTATCTCAACAATTACCTGTCCGTGATGTTTAATATCAGCGACGTTATGATTGACAAGGAGGAGATCGCTATGAAGATGCAATTACCAATCCATGTACCTGAAGAAATCACTATTGAGGATTCTGCTTCTGTTAGCGTTTCAGAAACTGTCACAGACTCACAAATCACCGTTACAAAAAATGATTCCTGCGTTCCAGATTCACACATGAAATTTATCGTGCAAAAAGTCGCAGAACTATTGGATTCACAAGGGATTCCATGTTGCCACTGCTCCAAAACCCGCTATATATTATCTCCATTATCAGCCTGCAAAGATATATTTAATACATTTACTCTAAATATTATCTGTCCCTACGGAAATGCCGCTTATCGGTTTGAGTTGTCCGTAAGTCCAGGGGATGAGTCTGCCCAAAAGATGCCTGCCGTGGCAGAGCCTTCTGCACTGAAAGGGGGGGAATAGACATGGCAAACCGCAATACACAGGGATTTCCTTCACCCGAAGAAAATCCACGTTTTCACGACACCTATCAGTTTTTACGCAGATACCGGGATGCAACCTACAGCCTGAAGGTAGTCGTACACCAGATGGAGCACCAGTTTAAGCTCCAATACGACAATGACATCGACAAATTTCTGGACTCCATCTATGCTGCCGGGGCTGATCTTACCGGAAGCGACATCGAACAACGGGCAAAAAGTATTGCCAGAAGCAACCAGATGCTGAAGCTTTTGGAATCATCCATCGATCTCCTCCGGAACAATCACAAGCATGGGGAACAGTATTACTGGATTCTCTACTACGCTTTTCTCTCTCCACAGGAAATGAAAAATACAGATGAGATATTGGATAAGCTGGCTCACCACATCACCAATATTTCCTACCGCACCTATTACCGGAAACGCAGGGCTGCGATTGAAGCACTCAGTACCATCCTTTGGGGATTTACTGCAAAAGAGACATTGGATACGCTCAACAAGTTCTTTCCAGAGTAATACATATCGCCTATCTCCTCGGCTTTTCGTAATATCATAAAAATGTTATACTAAAAAATGCAAAATATATATTGACTCTCACGGAACGTCATAGCGTACAGTTATCTTATCAGGAACAGGAGGTCAGCAACTATGAGGACAGTCAAAGAAATATCAGAACTTACAGGTATCAGCGTTCGCACGCTTCACTATTACGATGAAATCGGGCTTTTAAAACCAACACAAAAAAGTGATGCGGGATACCGGCTTTATGACGATAGGGCATTGGAAATATTACAGCAGATTCTGTTTTTCCGTGAGTTTGACATTCCTTTGAAAGAAATCAAAGCTGTTCTGGAGAATCCTGCTCTTGAAAGGAACCAGATCTTGCAAATGCAGAGAAAAATGTTGGTAGCAAAGAAAGAACGTATGGAACATCTGATTGCCAGCATTGATGATATCCTGAAAGGAGAGAATAAAATGGATTTTGCGATTTTTAGTAAAACGGAAGTTGAAGAAATGTTCCAAACTATGTTTGAACATATGCCTGACAATATGAAAGAACTTGCTGTAAAAGAGTTTGGAAGCATTGAAGAATGGAAAAAGCATTATATTAAGACAGTTTCATCAGAAGAAATGCAGAAAGGCTATGCTAAAGTTGTTGAGTGGTATGGAGGAAAAGAGCAATTCCTGTCTGTTGCCAACAATCCTATTAGCAAAGAGGCTGCAGAAAGTTACAACCAACAATTTGACAATCTTTTATACAAATTAGCAGCTAAAAAAGTATGTTCACCAGATTCTTCTGAAGTAAGAGAACTTGTTTCCGAATACGGTTTTCTTATGAAACAACTTTCACAGATAAAGAAAGAACACGGTCTGATGGTTGCACAGGCTCAATATTACCGTAATGAAAAAATCAAACCTATGATAGATGAAAAATACGGCAATGGTACAGCCGAATTCTTCGCACAAGCTTTCGAAGCATTTTATAAAGACAAGTAATCATTAGAACTACACAAAAGCACAACAATACACCATGCAGGGAATCAAAATGGTTTCCTGCTTTTTTTATGCCAACCAGTGAAAATGGCACAGAAATGACCTGCTTCTGCGATTGAAGCGTAAAATTACCCATGCTACAATAGGTATTGCTTATAGTTTTCCTTATTTCCAGCACCCATAGATGGTGCTTTTTTTGTACCTGTAAATTCAATCGCTGACAGCAGGTTCTATGTACTTTGTACGTACACTATACTTACAATACCAAACGTATCCTGTACGTACAGCCATATGTATAAAGTTTCCTATTATATATAGAAGGGAGTCAATCATGAAAACAAGGAACGAAATCTATCAAGGAGAGGGAGCCAAGCTCTTACGGTTCATTACCACTTACCATACTCTGAGGTATGACCAGGTTTTACAACTTTTCTCCCGACATGAGCAGTCTATCAAGTCATTGATTACCAGCCTCATCAAACAAGGGCGCATCATTTACGATAAAGAGCATGACCTTCTTTGTGACAGCCAGCAGTCTGCTGAGAATCCTGACTATGCTATAATTACATGCTTCTGGGTACTGCTGGATTTTAAGAAAGGTGTTGTATACCACACCAGTGGCGAATTTCCAATCAAGCTCAATTTCTTTTCGCAAGATGAACAATACGAAATCATCTATATCGGTGAAGAACAGGAGGCTCTGATCAATCATGTGATGGAAAGTATCCCATCACATGGTTCCAAACGCCTGATTGTCTTAGAATCCGAAAGCCAGGCTGCCAAAATCACCATTGATGATGTAGCCGCTTACTGCCTTGTAAATGAATCCGGTGCTGTCAGTTACTACATGAGAAAGTAGGTTATTATGACGCAAAATACACCAACCATTTACCAGCGGCTTGAAAAACTGGAAGGGGAGCTGCAAAAACTGACGAATACCGTTTACGCTCTGAAGGTCACTGATATCCAGAATTATGATAAAAATTTTGAGGAACTGAGCGTCAGTGCTGCTCTTCGGGCGGAGCGGATTGCCTGCCAGATGCGTAACCTTGTCTGTCCGGCTCTCTCCCCAAATCAAGCAGCTTATCTTCCCAAAGCGGCAGATGCACAGGGAATGCGGATTGCAGAACAGCAGGGGATTCTCACCATTACGCTTCCCGGACTGCTTCCGAAACGAAGAGTCCACACAAACACTGCATTTCTCCATGAACCGCTTAATTATATGCTTCGGGAGTATGTAAAACAAAATGCCCTGCCCCTCTATCGTGACTGCGTGATATGTTTCAGTCAAATATATGACAGGGAACTTCCTCAAAGACGTATCCGGGATTATGACAATCTGGAGTTTAAACAGATTCTGGATACACTTTGTACTTATGTTCTGACAGATGACAGCGGCTTTTTCTGTGATTCCTACTACACGACACAGCTTGGCTTAAAGGACTGTACACTGGTATCGGTTATGGAAAAAGCTGACTTTCCGAAATGGCTGCAGAACCAGAAAAATCATCACGAAAGCATGTCGGAAAATCTCCTGACTTCTCAGGCAGAAATCCGACATCGGTAAAAACCACCGCAGGGAACTTTGTTTTCTTGCTTTTTTTATCTCCAAACCACCGGAGATTTACCCAAGTATAGGCTTGCATGGGTAAGAACTGAATTGAGGTGATGCTTATTTGATAAGACCTGACACTACGAAATACCGCTTACTGGAAATGATAGGGATGTGCGGGGAATTTCCCGCAGACCAGCTAAACAGACTCATCCCAAGTGCCTCCTATGCGGAAAAACTCATTACGGATTTGAAGGCGGAACACCTCATCCGTACCCACTACCGGGATGCTCTCAGAGGCTACCGTCTTACAAAAGCTGCGAAAGAGATGCTGTTATCTGTCTCGCCGCTACGCTTCCAGTGCTATCTGACCGGCAATACCGAGACGAACCTCATCCGAAGTGAAGTATCCCGACGTATCCGCTTACATCAGAAAGCCGAAACGTATCTGACACTCCTTCATGCCGGGATTCCCTTTTATCCGGATGTAAAACCTGACATCTTCTGTAATCACCGCGAAGCTGGTTCCATCGGTATGCGAAGCCTTCCTCTTTTTTACGCTTCCAGAGAAATTAAGGAATTGGGCCCGGAGACCACGAAGATTAGGAACTCCCGTAGCATGGGCATCCTGATGGCACCGCAATGTGTCTATGTCCTTTATAACACGGGAAACGGAGTCCTGAAATGGGAATATCGAACGGAAGTCCGCTTAAACGCCTTCCTGCAGCATTACCTGCAAGGCTACCCTTACAACGGACATCCACAGATCCGGGCAATCATGACCGGAACCGACATGGAAATGGCTTTCCGGCTGTTTACCAGTACCGGAGGCTACAAAAAGAGCCTGTTTATGCTGGACACCTCCTTCGAGCATTTCCATTACCTTCCCAATACTCCGGAAGGGGAAGTGCTTTTAAAACTGCTGGTTCACCCTGAGATCATGGAAAAGCTGGACAACCTCCTGCTGTCCGATCTGGGCTGCCGCAGCGATTCAATTCCACTGGAACATGATGCCACGGATGCTTCCGGGAACCCCATCCTTCTTGCTTATGATTTTGACATGCAGCGAATCAACCGGTTCAATACCGGCTTAAATGTATACGGCAGATCCGGGAACCTGATCTGTTTCGATTTTCAGATTCCGGTCCTGAAAAAATACTTAACTGCCACAATCCATTTCTCCAGTATTGACCTTTGCAAATTCAAAAGGGGGTTTTTACATGAACCGTAAATGGTGGAAGCTCATTTATATGCTTCCGATCACCTTCTGCACCCTCTATGCAGGAGGCTATGTTGCTCAATTTATCCGCAACTATCAGACCTGGGAATCTGCCGGCAATTTTGCCGGAAACGGAACTGCCCCGCAGATCCCCTCCCCGCACCCGCTCGCCTGTCTGGATGCCCTGACTGCTTTCCCGTACAATCTGTATGGGATTTTTCTATGTCTGGCAGCTTTTGGACTCCTGACCTTCCTTCTCATGCGTATGGGATTTGACCGAAACGGGGAAATAACAGACCGGGGCCGGAACCTGAATTATTCCACAAAGGGAACCTATGGGACTTCCGGTTTTATGACTTTGGAGGAAATGCATCAGGTACTGGAGCTTACGAATGATGTCAAGAAACACAAGGGAACCATTCTTGGAAAACTGAACGGAAAAGCCGTTTGTCTCCCGAAGGATACCCGCATGAACCGGAATATTGCCGTTTACGGTGCCAGCGGTTCCATGAAAAGCCGGGCCTTTGCACGCAACATGATCTTCCAGTGTGTTGCCCGCGGGGAAAGCCTCATCATCACCGATCCAAAATCGGAATTGTACGAAAGTACAGCCACTTACCTTGAGAATGCCGGATATATCGTGAAATCCTTTAATCTTGTAAACCCGGAAAACTCGGATAGTTGGAATTGTCTGGGTGAAATTGGCGGACAGGAAACCATGGCACAGGTATTTGCTGATGTCATCATCCAGAATACCGGTTCTGCCAAAGGCGATCACTTCTGGGACAATGCCGAGATGAACTTATTAAAAGCTCTGATTCTCTATGTGGATCAGGGATTCCCACCGGAGGCAAAGAATATCGGACAGGTATACAAACTCCTGACCATGAGTTCGGAAAAAGAACTGAACAGCCTCTTTGACCTGCTTCCGGTCTCCCATCCGGCAAAAGTCCCCTACTGCATCTATAAGCAGGCAAGTGACACGGTACGTTCCGGCGTCATCATCGGACTCGGTTCCAGACTTCAGGTATTCCAGAACAAGCTGATCCGCCAGATCACTTCCTATGATGAGATCAACCTGACGCTGCCGGGAAAAGAAAAATGTGCATACTTCTGCATCACTTCGGATCAAGACAGCACTTTTGATTTTCTTTCTTCCCTGTTTATGACCTTCGTATTTATCAAACTGGTCCGTTATGCAGACACCTATGGGGAAGATGGAAAACTGCCGGTTCCGGTACATATCCTGGCTGATGAGCTGGCGAATACGGGAGCAATCCTATCGCTCAACAAAAAGATTTCCGTGATCCGAAGTCGAAACCTCAGTATTTCCTGCATTTTCCAAAACCTGCCTCAGATGCAGAACCGGTATCCCTTAAACCAATGGCAGGAAATCATCGGGAACTGCGACACTCAGCTATTTTTAGGCTGTACGGATGAGGTAACTGCTACATTTATCTCTAACCGCTCCGGTGATGTGACCGTTGGTGTCAGCAGCGAAGCCAAACAATTAAATAGCTGGAGGGTATCCGATTATACACCGGAATACCGCCAGACCAGATCCATCGGGAAACGAAAGCTCTTAACTCCGGATGAGATCCTGCGGCTCCCGCTGGATACTGCACTGATTATCCTGCGTGGTCAGAAGGTACTGCAGGTAGAAAAATACGATTACACCCTGCACCCGGATGCCCAAAAACTCATTCCCCGGAAGGCTTCCGAACATATTCCGGAATGGAGAAAAGGAGCATGTAGTGAAGAATATACGTACACTCCAACTATTCCTGCTTCCCACCCGAAAAAAACCGCTTCTTATGGAAAGCAGAAAAAGAAAAAAGCTGAACCGCACTTTGACCAGCAAAGCGTTTATCAGGAACCTGGCTATCACGATTTCCCGGATGACTTCTCAGCAGATAACTATTCGGATCACACAGACATGGTTCCTTTAGATAAAGATTCTATCATGTCATAATTTGAAAGGAGACACTATGATGCCAAACGAAACAACCAACACACCTATTTTAACTCTGGATTCCGATGCGAAGCTGGAAACAGCCCAGTCCATTTCAGACCTTACCTGGCATGAGATCCAGAATGCCTACCGTACCCGCCGGATCTTAACCGGAATGCTTGGCGGTATCGAGAAAACAGAAAACGGCAGCCTCATTGCCGTGGTTTACTACAAGGATTTCCGTACTGTCATCCCAGTAACTGAGATGATGATCCATCTCATGCAGGATGAAGCACACGATTATGGGGAGCTTGCTCTGCGGCAGAACAAAATCCTCAACAATATGCTTGGATGTGAGATTGATTTTCTGATTAAGGGATTAGATCCGAAGACACGCAGCATTGTCGCCAGCCGGAAAGAAGCGATGCTGAAGAAACGCCAGATCTTCTATCTGGATAAAGATGCTTCCGGAATGCCGAAAGTTTATGAAGACCGTATCGTGCAGGCAAGAGTCATTGCTGTTGCGGAAAAGGTAGTCCGGGCAGAAATTTTCGGTGTGGAAACCTCCATTCTTGCCAGAGACCTGTCCTTCGACTGGATGGGTGATGCCAGAGAACGCTTCCAGGTAGGCGATCACATCCTGGTACGCATCCTGGATGTGCGGGCAGACTCACCGGAGCAGATCATTGTCCACGCAGATGTCAAAAGTGTGGAAGGCAACACCAGCAAGGAAAACATGAAAAAATGTAAGATTCAGGGAAAATACGCCGGAACTGTGGAAGACATCCATAAAGGCACCGTCTTTGTCCGGCTCTCCATCGGTGTCAATGCCATTGCCCACTCCTGCTATGACAGCCGGACAGTCGGGAAAAAGGATCAGGTATCCTTTGTGGTGACGCATATTGATGAAGAGCGTAATGTTGCCCTCGGCATCATCACCCGCATCATCAAGCAGACCATATAAGGCTTCCACCTTATTTTTAAATAGCTTTTTTTCATATACAGCACCAATTAGTCCAGCAAATACTCACGATACAGCTACATAAGGTGACAGAATAAAGTATTTTTCAGACCATTACCTTATTGTACTGAAAACGGTAACGTGTTATACTGATTCGGTATTACTGAACCGGAAAGACGGATGCATTTCGATTTTGCCCTCTAGTATCCAAGGAGGGTGATGCCCATGAATACAATGGAAGTATTGACTTTACTATTGGTAATTTTTGCGGCTTTGACTTATATAGATCGACATAATAAGAAATAGCATCCACGACCCTAGGAAAGTTTTGGATGCTATGACTTATACATAGAATATAAAATTTAACTGAGGGCATCAGATTTTGCATCTGAATACCTTTCTTGAGTTCATTATACACTGGGGGATTTGAGAAATCAAGTCCCCCTTTTTATTATGACATTGATTAGTATCTGCATTAAACATCAGAAATTTATATTCTTACTCACTGAAACGAATTCTCTCTATCAATGAATCTTTCCTTACTGACTTTGCAATGAATATTGCCAATAACATCTGTATCACAAACAATGTTAAAATTATAATAATAGCTGCTGTTACCGGATAATGGTATGTGCTGATATCAAACATTCCTGTACGCTTTGCATATAAAAACAACGGATATCCTGCAAGACTTCCCACTCCGATACTGATAATAAGAGTGCCTACTGTATAGAATATACCTTCCAACTGGAGCATCTTCATCAACTGACGGTCCGACATTCCGATTGCCTGCATCATGCCAAGCTCCTTTTTTCGCACATGGACACTATTGATCATTGTGTTAATCAAGTTCATAATGCTGATTGCTGCCAGAATGATGATAAATGCATAACATGCACCTCTAGTCATCTGTATGGCATTTTCCCATGTATCGTACTCATTCTTCCAGGTACGCATCTGCAGTCTGCCTGATCCATCCACAATAGCCTGTAGAGATGCTTCCAGTGCCTCATCATAATCCTTATCTGCAATCACCTGAAAATAGCTGGAAGAATTATTTATGGTAAGTTTCTCTGCCCCTTCTTTTGCCATGATAAGACAGTTATAGTTTGTCAGACCTCTTCCATATTCACCAATTGCTGCCACTTCAATCTCTTTTTGAAAGGTATTATCTCCATCATGAATATCGAGTTTCAGCTTATCTCCCACTTTAATATCTGGATACCAGTGAAGTAGCGCGCGGTCCAGAATCACTTTATCCCCGGATTTCAATTCCTCGTATGTGACATTGCCTTCAGTGATTCCTTTTTTCAGCTCTTCTGCGTATTCTTCCGGCACTCCATTGATAAATTCGGTTCCAATTTTTTCTTCAAAAGGTCCTCCTGATACCTTCAACGCGGTAAACACATCTACCCGCTCAACACCGTCAAGCTCCTCTATCTGCTGCTTTAGTCCTTCATTTAATGGATTATTCTTTTGAATCTCCGCCCATTCATATTCAGGATGCTCTTTATTCCCGGATTCCACAATTGGAGAAATCTCATATTGCCCCACAATCAAACTCTTTGCACTTTCCATCGGATTTGCACAAGACAGCACCGTTGCTACCATCATGACAAATATTCCGGTAACGGCCATAGATACAATCGTGATAGTACTCTTCTTTTTATTCTCTGCAAGATTTCTCTTGGTCAGTCGTCCGATATTCAGAAATTGATATCCCTTCCTGCTGCTTTTCTGTCGCTTACTGCCTCCCTGGTAACGCATAGCTTCTATTTCTGATACCTTCGCCGCCATACGCATAGGCTTCATCAGTGACAGATACACTGTACACAGAGTCACTGCAATTGCCAACAGATAAATCCACCAATAATAAAGTTGGACTTCTCCTTTAGCTACAACCTTGTATGCCTCTGTTATAAGTACGTTTGAATCCTTTGCATGTTCTACAAACTGGAGAAGTACAACTTTCACAGCAACTGTTCCGATCAAAAGTCCTATCGGAATGGCAAACAACGCCACTCCCATTCCCTCTCTTAGTACGATTTGTCTAAGCTGCCGTTTCGTAGCCCCGATTGCCTTTAACTTTCCAAATTCCCGAACCCTCTGGTTCATAGATACATAATAAACACTATAAATTGTGATAATGCCCGCCAATACAACAATAAGCATGATTCCTACAATCACCGGAATTGTAGCCGGATCCACATAATTTGCTGCAAGATACTCTTTATTAATATTCATGTCATCCTCGGAAATCCCGAACTGTCTGGCAATATTCTGTATCGTCTCTGTATAATCTGCAGTCGTATTTCCTTTCTGTCCATTCACCTGAAGTAAAAACCGATATTTCACCTGTTCTACCGGTATCTCCGCTTTCAGAAAGGCCTCTGAAACCAATGATGTATATTGTTTTTGTTCTTTGCTGCTCTCATTATCTGCTAAAAAACCACAGATTCGAAAGTCTTTCTCCTTCGTATAATCCAGTCCGTCATCTTTCAGAATCTGATAAGGTACTGTGATAGTGTCACCGATTTTCCCATTCTGTCCTAATGCTTCCAGTATTCCTTTTGAAACCACAATATCATTTTCTTTCTGCGGAAGTTGCCCCTCTTTCAGCTTCACTTTATAAAGTTCCATCCCTGTTCTGTCCATATACATCATGGAAACCGTCGCATCTTCCAGATTCATGTACCCCGCATCGCTGCGGAGTCCGTAAGTTTTCACATCATGATGTGCCGCCAGTTTCATAACTGTACTCTCGTCCACGTTCCGATAAAGGGCATGCCATGTTGGATAAATCTTATTGATTACCGCAAAGTTCACTTCCACCATATCTTTTCCGATTGATGGGATTACGAACAGCAGTAATGTTGTCAGGATAATGGCAATTCCAATCAGTATGTTTTTGCTCTTATAATGCCGCATATTGCAATATGCAACTCTGGTCGTCATCTTCATTATCTTCTCACCGCCTTGCCATCTTCAATGATAATCATTTCATCCGCCATCTGGGCAATCGTTTCATCATGGGTAATCATGATAAGCGTCTGCCCGAAATCCGACACGCAGCTTTTCAATAGGCTCATAACCTCTAGCTCAGTCTGGGAATCAAGGTTTCCAGTCGGCTCATCCGCCAAAATTATCGCCGGTCTTGTCACCAATGCCCTGGCTATCGCAGTTCTCTGTTTCTGTCCACCAGACAAAGCAGACGGCATCGCATCTTTCTTATCCTGCAGTCCGATTTTTTTGAGAATATCTTCCACTTCCCGCGGCTTTACCTTGCGATTATCAAGTCCCAGCGGAAGAACGATATTCTCCCACACATTCAGCGATGGAATCAGATTAAAATCCTGAAAGATAAATCCTATCTTCTTTCTTCGAAACTGTGCCAGTTTATCATCTTTTCGAGAATAGATATCGGTTCCATCAATCCATACTTTGCCGGAATCCGGTCTGTCAAGCCCTCCAATCAGATGCAGAAGTGTAGATTTTCCGGAGCCGGAACGTCCTACGATAGCTGTAAACTTGCCTCTCTCTATCTGTAAACTTGTATGATCCACGGCTCTCACCTGATTCTCGCCTTCTCCATAATACTTTACTAGATCTTCTACTTTTAAAATACTACTCATATCTTCAAGTCCCCTTTCCATTTCATACCCCTACTATAACATTCCTGCATTACAAAACCCTTACAACAACCATAACAGTTTTGTAAGGGTTCCGACTATTCTCCTATTATGAGCGGCAGTGTCACTTTAAATATCATACCTTTCTCAGCCTTTCTTTTGGCTGCTATTGTCCCCCCCTGTTCTTCTATGATCTTTCTGGCAAGATACAGACCGACACCCGCTCCGTCTTTTACCTGTTCCTTTGCTTTCCTTCCCCGGTAAAATCTCTGATAGATCTTATGCAGTTCCTCCGCAGGAATGCCCATTCCTTCATCTTCTACTTCAATAAGCACATTGCTTGCTAGCTCCTGCGTCCTCACTGTAATCGTTGTATGTTCCGGTGAATATTTGACTGCATTCTCAAGGATATTCGTTAATGCTTCTACCGTCCATTTTGAATCATGGTTCACAACTATATCATCATCCATCTCCACCTGAATGGAAATATCTTTTCCTCTTGCCTTCATATAAATCTGACTGACAGCCTCTGTTAGCGTTTTCTTCAGGCTTTCATGAAGCGAATGTATCTGGATCATATGTGTTTCCAGCCTTGAAAGATTTACCAGTTCATTCAAGAGCTGTTCCAGTTTGGTAAGTTCCTGTGATTCCTGCTCCAGAAACTCCCTCTGTTCTTCTCCTGTAACCCGATTTTCTGCCACCAGCTCATGACTCATCCGGAGTGATGCAAGCGGAGTCTTCAACTGATGGGAAATATCTGTAATCAGACTCTTCGTACCATTTTCTTCCTGCTCCAGACGTTCCTTCAAATCTTCGAAATATTGCCCCAGCTCCTTTACAGATTCCCACACCTTTAACCATTGTTCCGATTCTGATGTTTCTTCAGGATATGTTTGGAATTTTCCTTTTCTGAATTCCTGCAGACATTCATATAATTGCTGTAATTGTTCCTCATCACCGTATCTGCTCCAGTTTTTTCTTCGGTCCAGGTACAAGAACAGGCTACATACTATGACTCCCACTAGTAATCCAATTCCCCAGATAATCCTTATAACCACATCTGAAGATCCACTCCCTGAGTGATAACCATAAGTTTCTTCCAGCATCTGTACGACTCTTTCTATCTTCTGATCGTCCCGGTCTCTTATAAAATCTACTGTTCCTGACTTTTCCCAGATTGCAACTATTTCCCCTTCCAGTTCAGGATGTTCTGCAAGGAGCAGTGCTATCTGCGTTGCTTTCGCATTTTCCTCATACTTTGTTATCAGATACATTCCTACTGTAAAAAATACTGCAAAGATTACATATACGATAAAATACCGTTTTAATTTTTGTTTACCTTTCCGGTCCATATATATCCCAGTCCTCTCACATTCGCTATCTCTTCTGTTCCAAGTTTATTCTTCAGTCTGCTTATATTGACAGTAACCGTATTATCATCGACAAATTGACCGTCTATATCCCATACATGCTCCAGGATACTTTCTTTTGAAACAATCTGTCCTGCATTCTCCCAGAGATACAGCAACAGAGAGAATTCTTTCTTACTTAAAGTAACTGGTTCATCCCCTTTATACACCTGCATCGTTTTCATATGCACCGTAATCTCTCCGGAAGACATAATCTGTGCCTGTACCTTAGAAAGCCGTCTCATCAATGCGTTCACCTTCGACACCAAAGCCATCAGTGAAAATGGTTTGGTAATATAATCATCTGCCCCTGTATCATAACCATTTACAATATCTATTTCCTGATCCAAAGCCGTAAGATAGATAAGATATGTATCTCCACCTGCACGTACCATCCTTCCAAAATCCAGTCCTGTACCATCCGGCAATGTAATATCGCTGATAACAAGAGCATAATCTCCTTTTTGAAATGCTTCTTTTGCTTCCTTTATTGTATAAACCTGACGAACCTCATACCCTTCCCGTGAAAGTAACAGGGCAATTCCCCGATTTAGATTCAAGTCATCCTCCAGTAATAATATTTTCTGCATCAAATACTCCACCTCTATTTGTAATAACCTGTTCTTTTATCATATCAGTCCTATCTTTTGTCTACAATAAAAATAAAATTAACATACATACTTTTCCTTCATATGTTCAAGGATTTCACCGGATACTGCTTCAGAAATCGATCAATCCATTTCTGATTGCTTCTCTGTAACATCCGAAGTCTGGATAAAAGCTGTAGACAACTGCAGCTCTATGTTACTAAAGTCCTATCCATCAATACAGGAGTTATAGAATGCCGTGAAGATACCGTCAAATTCCATTTCAATAATATGTAGGCTGTCCATTGTGTGCTCCAGATAAGTCAGTGTTCCTCTATCCAAATCTATACTCGGCTTTCCTAGTGAGTTTGCTATTACATCTGGATTTGTAATTCCAAACATCTCCTTTATATCCGGCATAAGATAATCCACGATATCCGGCAGCCTTTTCTCATACGCCTGTGCCAGTTCAACTGCATGCTTCTCATAATCGGAATGTATACTGTCACAGACAAATTCAATCCCGTTTATTTCCATCTTATAGTAATCATTATTCTCATCATAGACAAACGCTGTACCCTTACTTTTTTTATTTTTTTCCAAAATCCCCATGATATATCTACACTTTCCCGGTTCTTCCGCCATACACAGTCTAAAAAACTGTAACTTAATGCTTACGTTTGTAAAAAATAACTCCTGCCAAAATCAATAAAATAATTCCAACTACAATCATAAAAATAAAATTATCACCATTTAACTTCCCTGCTATGAAAATAGAAGTCGGGCCATCCGCACCACCAATAACAGAAACGGCTGTGTTTTCTTTCTGCTTCAGTACAATGCCAATGACTGCCAATACAATTCCTAAAATTCCGGCTATGATTCCCAATCGCTTTTTCATTGCTACCACCTCAAATCATTTTTATCTGCTCAATCAAATGTAAATTGTTATGCAAGTATTTCTATGCAAATGAAGCATAGATAACCCATATTTCTGCAAACATTACCAATAAAAGTACACCATCTATCATCCAATTAAACTGAATGTCCGTTAAGAAAGTTTTTGAATGTGTCAGGCAATATTTTACTTTTTCTCGTCCAGTCAAAAAAGTGATAAGCACTTGTAATATAGGAAATAAAAATATTTGTATTTTTCTTCCATAATCATCCGCAATCCCATTTGCAAAATGTACTGGAATAATACTCGGTAAGAAAAATATACTTACAAGAGCAAGCAAAAATCCTATTATACAAATTATCCATGTGAATTTTCTAGTATTGATAAATTTCATAACAATCCTTCTTTCTGCTAAATTCAAGTTTTTCCAATACATAACACGTACTTACATTATACTCCTCACCAATGCAAACCTCAATTTATTCTCCATCCTTTTTCCCGTTATTAAGCTTCGGGCAGTAAAATGCCTTTACTTCCACCCCATCTTCCTCCGACTCAATTTCCACATAATAATCCCGGATAAAGTATCCCGCATTATGCTCCTGAATGGCGTACAGCTCCAATGTCTGAAAATCCACCAGTACCAGATCACGGGGCTTGGGTTTTTGCGTTTCCTCACAGAATACCTCCATGCTTTCCACCAGCTTATCCAGGCATTCCTGACACAGATGGTTCTGTACTTTTTTCACATCGAAGATACTATCTTCCCCGTAATCCACCGATACTTCGGAAATCCCGTAATCCGACATCTGCTCCGTATGGAAAAAGCAGCCGCCTTCTCCTGTCCCGGTATAACCCATATGCCCGTTTCCCTGCGGGCCGGTAAGATTCCCGTCCTCATCATGATTCCGGATATGCATATCCATCACATACCAGTGATTGGTACAGATCACTCCCAGATCGTCAAACTTCCGGAAATAATCCATCATACTCCGTTCATCGCTTCCACACAGCCAGCACTGTTTTGGATCTTTCAGCTTGCTTTCTACTGATTCAGGCACCTTTCTTTCTACCGGGTGATATTCCTGCTCCTGTGTTTTTTCAAGATAACCTGTCAGATCCAGCCGGCTGATTCCCAGTCCGATCAGAATTCCTGACGCACATGCCAATAATCCCACATATCCCTTTTTCATATTATAGTCATCCTTTAAGAATTAGTTTTATAATGCTTTTAGGATTACTATATCAAATCTTGCAATCACTTTCATCATAAATCGCATATTTTTATGTGTTTTATTGCATATACAGCTTTCAAAAAAACTGCCTGCGGCAATTTCGCAGACAGCTTCTATTTCATCATCTCTTCAATTATCACATCCAGCATCCGAAGCACGCTTTCCTGCTTCTTCGGTGTGAGCCTTTCCAGCTTTCCTTCCACTACAGAAGTATGTTCCATTCTGGTAAGAGGAATCACTTCCTTCAGCACTTCATTCGGTTCCGCACCTAATACATTCAACAGCTTTACAAATGTTTCCATCGTAGGTGTTTTCACTTCCCGCTCAATCGCACCCAGATGGTTGGTACTGATATCCACCAGTTCAGCCAGTCTCTCCTGCGTAATTCCTGCCTCTTCCCTGTACCTGCGGATTGCCTTTCCCATTCCTTTCACACGCACACCTCCTCCTTCCAGTATTCACTAACGCTTAAAGCATTAGTCATGTAAATCCAGTATAATTGGTTGCAAATCACGCTTACAGTATCCATAAGGATTGCATTTATAACGCTTTTAGCGTTGGTCACATTTTTGGCACTCCATCGTCTGTAACTGGCACAGTCCTGCGATTGTAGCGGTAATTTACCCATGTTAAAATTGATATTGTCAAAATTATATGCAGAACGAAACGCAGCACTGCCGTATGGGAAGCCTCTCCTGCGGCAAATAAGCTGCGTTTTTTCTGTAAGATAGGAGGATCTTTACAATTTCATACTTTGATTTAGGACGCAGCCTGCATTGACCGGGCTGCGTCCTTTCTTGAGGCAGGAAAACCATAAGCAAAGGCAGGGGAGGTAATTCTCCTGCCGCTCTTATAAAAAGGAGGTACTTTTACGTGAAACACAAACTGAAAAACGCTCCGCCGGACACAAAACGGCATGTCAATTATGGCAGATGCCTGTATGCTGCATTTCTGGCTGTCACAGTCCTCTGCGGATACACACAGCCGGTTTTTGCCGCTACCATCTGGACCAAAGCCAATGAGATCATGAAGGATGTCTATAACCAGATTATCCTCATTTCCACCATTGCTGCAGTCGTAACGGCATCGGTTGCCCTTCTGATGATGAATTTTTCCAAAAGCGGAAAAACCGTGGACGAATCACGTGCATGGCTCAAGCGTATCGTCATTACCTGGGCGATCTTAAACGGGCTTGGCTTTATCATGGCTTACATCACCCCGTTCTTTGCAGGCGGAAAATGGAACGGATAGACGAAAGGAGATGCCACTATGGGAATACTTGACGGAATCGTGGAATGGATTGCCGAACAGGTCATGAACATTCTGGATCTGATCACCACTTCAGTCCTCGGTGCTCTGGGCTGTTCCATGGATACGTTTCTTCGCTACTTTCCTGCTGCCGAGACCATGTATCAGGTCTTTCTGGCACTGGGCATCGGGCTGATCCTCTTAAACTGGGTATGGCAGCTCTTTAAAAATTACTTTATGGGAGCCGGTATCGAAGCGGAAGATCCCATTAAGCTGTCCATCCGTTCCTTCCTCTTTATCTTTCTCACCTTCTATGCGAAAGATATTGTGGATCTGCTCCTGAAGATTTCAGGAACACCGTACAACTGGATTCTGACGGAAGACCTGCCGCCTTTAAAATTTGCGGATTTTAACTCCGTAGTCACAGTCATCCTGGGAGTCTGTGCAAATGGGGCGGTAGCCATCATTGCACTGATTCTGGTACTGATTCTGGCGTGGAACTACATCAAACTGCTCTTTGAAGCGGCAGAACGCTATATTCTTCTGGGGGTACTGGTCTACACAGCCCCGGCAGCTTTTTCCATGGGCGCCAGCCAGTCAACCGGAAATATCTTCAAAAGCTGGTGCCGGATGCTTGGCGGCCAGTTCTTTTTGCTTCTGATGAATGCGTGGTGCCTGCGGCTGTTTACTTCTATGGTCGGCACCTTCCTTGCCAATCCGTTATCCCTATAAGAAAGGAGGACCAAAATGAAACTTAGAAAGAAACTCATACCATTCCTGGTACTAACTGCCTGTCTGGTACTGTTTTGCTCCATGCCGGTCTTTGCAGCGGAGCTTACGGAAGCAGACGTGGAAGCGGCAGTTGCCAGTCAGGGAAAGGAAGCGGTAACCGGAAATGTCTTCGTCTGGTTCCTGTGTGCCATTGCCTTTTTAAAGGTATCCCAGAAAATTGATTCTTTTCTGGCATCGCTTGGCATCAATGTCGGCAATACCGGAGGAAACATGATGGCTGAACTTCTGATTGCAGGACGGAGCCTGACCGGTTCCATGCGTTCCCATGGTGGTGGCGGCTACCACAAAGCCTCTTCTCCCGGAAGTGCGGCTGTCGCAGGAAGCTTCCTATCCGGCGGGCTTGCCGGGGCAGTGGGAAGACAGGTACAAAGAGAAGCGGTCAATTCCGCAACCGGTTATACCGAACACAGCAGTATCGGAAACATGCTCTACCAGTCATCCCTGAACAAAGGCGGAGACTTTGCCAATCAGGTCATCAGCAACATTGCACAGGGAAATTACGGTCAGGTAGGTTCCATCAAGGGAGCAGACGCACAGAAAGCCTTTACTTCCTATATGGGCATCAATCCGGGCGGCGGTTCTTCCTATGATAATGTAGAAATCGGTGGCGGAAGGATCACCGGTACCGAAACCGGAAGCTCCGGAAACCGGGATTTTGCCCTGTACCATGCCGACCAGTATGCAGCTCCTACTCAGGGCTCCTACTCTACGGTACAGTCCGTGGATGGTTCCACCTGGTACAAGCAGTATGCACAGGATACGGTCGAAAAAACACCATATACTTCCGGCAGCGGCAAAGTAGCCTACAATGAATCCATTGTCCAGAAACTGCCGCCAGCCCCACAGCGAAAGGAGCGTATGTAACATGCCAAAAACAGCCTTGATGGGCAGTCCTCTTGCTGTCATCGGTACAGTATTCCGGCACAGGCGCACCCTTGCGAAAACTGGAGCAGCCGTCGGCGGTGTACTGATGCTTCCCATTCTGTTCCTTGTCATGCTTCCGGGACTCGTCTTCGGAGACCTCTCTGAAAATACCGGAGCACTGACCAGCAACACGGTAATCAGTGAAAATATCCGGGCTTCCAATCAGGCAATCGTGGAGGTGCTTCAGGAAAGCCATGATGCACTGCTTGCTAAGATCAATGCGGAAATTGCCAGACTCCCGGAAGGAGATACTGCCTCTATCAGCGATCCTTACGCTTCCAGTATCATCGTAAATGCGAACCAGCTCATCGCACAGTTTTGTGCCAGCCAGGATGACTATAAAAATATAAATATCAGCAAACTCAAAAGCCTGATCCGGGAAAACGAGGACGGGCTTTTTTCTTATGACGTTACTTCAGAAACGGCCACGGTGGAAGTTCCGGCGGAAGAGGAAAATGCACCACCCAGAAAGGTTACTTTTACCCGCCATACCTACACGGTCAGCTATGCCGGAGATGCCTACTTTGCAGATCACGTCTTTCATCTGACCGATAAGCAGAAAAAAACGGCAGACAGTTATGTGGAAAACCTGACCATGTTCTTTGGCGGCTCCGCTTCCGGTCTTGCCATGGCGGTAGGTGTCAGCGATGAGGTGCTGGCTTACCGGGCTACCATCCAGCAGGTCGCACAGAAATACGGCATGGAAGCTTATGTGGAACTCCTCATGGCAGTCATGATGCAGGAAAGCGGCGGGCGTGGAAGCGATCCCATGCAGGCGGCAGAAGGCGGCTTTAATAAGAAATACCCCCATGTCCCCAACGGCATCACCGATCCTGCTTATTCCATCGAATGTGGGATTCAGGAATTAAAGTATGCACTGGATAAAGCAGGATGTACCGGACCTACCGACCTGGACCGCATCAAGCTGGCGCTTCAGGGTTACAATTACGGCTCCGGCTATATCGACTGGGCAATGGAACGTGACGGCGGTTATACCAAAGAAAACGCCATTGCTTATTCGGATATGATGTGTGCCCGTCCGAACTGGCATTATGACCGGTATGGGGACAAGGAATATGTGGAGCATGTTCTCCGGTATTATCAGATTACCAATACCGGCGGAAGCTATCCGGCAAACGGAATGCAGATTCCGCACTATCTCCAGACCGATTACGGGAACATTCCTTATGGCGGCGGCTCCATCGCATCTTCCGGCTGCGGGCCTACCAGCTTTGCCATGATCGCCAGCTACCTGACCGGGAATACCATTACCCCTCCGGATGCGGTGGCATGGTGCGGGAATTCCTATTACAAGCCGGGAGTTGGAACCTACTGGAGCTACTTTCAGGCTGCAGCCAGTCATTTCGGCTGTGGCAGCGTCACACAGACCAGCAATGCCAATACGGTACTTCAGGCACTCTCCGAAGGCTGTCCGGTCATCTCCTCTCAGCGGGCAGGACTTTTCACCAGCGGCGGACACTTCATCGTACTCCGAGGTGTTACGGCAAACGGCAAGGTACTGGTCAATGATCCCAATGACAGTGACGCAAAGAACTATATTAACCGTGAATTTGATATGATGTCGGAAATCCATGCTACGGCAAATGCCTACTGGATCTTCGACAAAAAATAAAGGAGCCATTATGAACAGAACAAAAGTGATTCTTTCCATTTTTCTGATGCTGTTTCTGCTGCTTGCCGGACTGGTTCTCCCCAGTTTCTGGAAAAGCCAGAAAAAAGAAGCTTCCGGAAACAAAGGCAGGGAACCGGCAAAGGAAACAACAGAAACAAATTCTGATACCCCCATGCCGGAATATCTGGATTTTGATGCTTTAAAAGCATTTTTCTCCGACAGCCAGATTGCTTCTCTCAAAGGGCAGTTTCCTGTCTACCTAAAAGAGTATGTCAAAAAAGAACAGACAAGCATCACCTTCCTGCCGGAAAAAACCAGCTACCCTACCGAAACAACCGTCTGCCTGATGTTTTCACTTTCCGATCAGGATACGCTTCCGGTTACCTACCACACCCCGACGGGTGTGTTTTTATTTGGAGAAGACGGGGTACAGGTCTCTGCAGATACGACTGTTTACGAAAAGCAAACCGATGATTCCCTGCCGTCCCTGACTTCGCAGGACATTGAACACCTGCAGGAAGGCGGGTATCCGGATACTTCTGACAGCCCGGAAGCTCCGGACACAGAATCCGGCAGTGCCTCTGTGCCTTCCGAAGATGCGAAAGATACGAAAAAGGAGGTGCAGCCATGACACAGCCAGAAGAAACACCGGTTTCCTTTATCCCTTCCAACTTCATTGAGAAAGGCAAGATCCTAAACGGAACTTTTGACATCCGCAATGCCATAGAAAGCATTGTTCTTTCCCTGGCAATCGGTATCCCTGTTTTCCACCTGCCGCTGTCCCTGACTGCCCGCATCATCATTCTCTGCATGACCGCACTTCCAGCGGCAATGGTAGCCCTGATTGGAATCGGCGGGGAGAGCATCACTGCCTTTTTGATGAATGCCCTGCGTTTTGTAGTGAACCGCAGGGTAATCTGGAGGTCCGACAGTCTTCCGGAAGGAAAGCCACGCAGGAAACCACGTTTCAAAGAGCCAAAGACAAAGAAACACCGGAAAGCAGAAAAAATGGCAGAGCCTTCCAAAGTAATGGCATCGGCTCCCCCACAGTCTGAACCGGACGCACCAGCTCCGCCAAAAAGTAAAAAAAAAGAACACCGGCAGTTTGATACCTCCACCAAGCGGGGCATCAAAAAACAGGCAAAGGAAGATATCCGTTATCTGAAGTGGGAGCAGAAAGAAGCCAGCCGACAGAAAAAAGAGGCGGCGAAACAGATAAAAATACAGAAAAAAACGGAAGCCCGGAGACGAAAGGAGGAAGAAAAACGGGCAGTTTCCGAAAAGCGGGCTGCAAAAAAAGAGCAGAAAAAAAAGGTGGTTTCCAAGGAGGACACCTCATCTGCCACGTCAAAACCCGTTTCCCGGAAAAAGCGAAAGAAAGACCAGACCTTGGAGGATTATCTTCCGGTGGAAAAAATCGCAAACGGAATCGTCTATACCACAGACGGACGGTACGTGAAGATCCTGGAGATTGAACCAATCAACTTTCTGCTTCGAAGTGCCAGGGAACAGCAGGGCATTATCTACAGCTTTATCAGTTACTTAAAGATCAGCCCTGTCAAACTCCAGATCAAGATGATCTCCAAAAAAGCAGACATCAATAAGCATCTGGAGCAGTCCCAGCTGGAGCTGGAGCGGGAAACCGATCCCCACTGTCAGGAACTGCAGCGTGACTACATCCAGTTTGTCCAGAACTTAAGTTCCAGAGAAGCAGTATCCAGACGGTTCTTTCTGATCTTTGAATATGAACCATTCAACGCAAACCGAAAGGAAGAGGAACGGGAAATCCTTGCTGCTCTTGAGACAGCCTCCCAGACCGCCAAAACCTTTCTATACCAGTGCGGGAATGAAGTGGTCTCCCATGACAATGAGGATGAATTTACTACGGATGTTCTCTACACCCTTTTAAACCGTACCCTTTGTACGGAGGTTCCGCTTTCGAACCGGATCAGCACTGTACTGTCCGCCTATACAAAGGAAAATCGCATGGAGGAACTGGATCACATCCGGATCAACGAGTTTCTCGCACCGGAAAGTGTGGATTTCAAGCACTCCCATTATGTGCAGATCAATGGGCTTTACCATTCCTACCTGCTTGTGCCGTCTGACGGCTACAAAAACCGGGTAACTCCCGGATGGCTGTCACTCCTTGTCAATGCCGGGGAAGGGATTGATATTGATTTCTTTCTCCAGAAACAGCCAAAGGACAAGATTCAGCAGCGTCTCGGTCAGCAGATCCGTATCAACCGTTCCAAATTAAAGGATGCGTCCGATACCAACACTGATTATGACGATCTGGATTCTGCCATCCGCTCCGGATATTTTCTGAAGCAGGGACTTGCCAACAACGAAGATTTCTATTACATGAATCTTCTCATCACCATTACTGCTTCCACGTTGGAAGAACTGCAGTGGCGGATTCAGGAAATGAAAAAGCTCCTGATCTCGCAGGATATGAACTTACACTCCTGCTACTTTTTACAGGAGCAGGGATTTTTATCCTCTCTGCCGCTGGCAAATCTGGACAAGAAGCTTTTTAAGCTGTCCAAGCGGAACGTACTGACTTCCGGGGCGGCAAGCTGCTATCCCTTCGTCAGCTACAGTATCTGCGATGATAACGGAATCCTCTTTGGGGTAAACAAGCATAACAATTCCCTGGTCATTGCGGATATCTTTGATTCCAGGCAGTACAAGAACAGCAACATCTGTATCTTAGGCTGTTCGGGAGCAGGAAAGACCTTCACCATGCAGACCATGGCACTAAGGATGCGAAGAAAAGGCATCCAGGTGTTCATCATCGCTCCGCTAAAGGGACACGAATTTTACCGGGCTGCAAGGAATGTCGGCGGAGAATTTATCCAGATCTCTCCTGCCAGTAAGAACTGTATCAACATCATGGAAATCCGGAAGGTAGACAATTCTGTAAATGAACTGCTGGACGGACCGACACTGGATGCCTCCGCACTGGCAGGCAAGATCCAAAGGCTTCACATCTTCTTCAGTCTGCTGATCCCGGATATGTCCCATGAGGAGAAGCAGCTTCTGGATGAAGCCCTAATCAAAACCTATGCCAGAAAAGGGATTACACATAAAAATGAATCCCTGACAGATCCGCAGCATCCGGAGCAGTACAAAAAGATGCCCATTCTGGAGGATGTCTACAATGTCCTGCTGGAAAGCGAGGATACCAAACGTCTGGCTCATATCCTGAACCGCCTGGTTCACGGTTCTGCTTCTTCCTTTAACCAGCAGACCAATGTGGACCTGACCAATAAATATACGGTACTGGATATCTCCGAACTGACCGGTTCCAGCGATCTTTTAACGGTCGGCATGTTCGTTGCCCTGGATTATGTCTGGGATAAAGCGAAGGAAAACCGTACCGAAGAGAAAGCCATCTTTGTCGATGAGGTCTGGCAGCTCATCGGTGCATCCAGCAACCGGCTTGCAGCGGAATTCGTACTGGAGATTGCCAAGATCATCCGTGCTTACTCCGGAGCCGGCATCTTTGCCACACAGGATTTAAACGACTTCTTTGCTCTGGATGACGGGAAGTACGGCAAGGGTATCATCAATAACTGCAAGACCAAGATTATCCTGAACATGGAGGATGAAGAGGCACAGCGGGTGAAGACTATCCTGCATCTATCGGAAACAGAAGTAATGAACATCACCCATTTCCAGCGGGGCAACGGTCTGATCTCAACCAACAACAATAACATCACTGTGGAATTTAAGGCTTCCAATCTGGAAAAGGAGCTGATTACCACAGATCGGCAGGAGCTTCTGGAAATCCTTGCGAAACAGAAGAAACAGGCTGTGTAACTTTTGGCAGCACTGACGCTGCCCTTTTCATTTGAACTTCAAGAAGGAGGAGACTTATGTTACAGACATACAAATCCTATACCAGACGGACGCTGGCTATGCTGCTGGCAGTCCTTGTCGCAGTCGGCGCATTGTTTTCCGGCAGTTTTCCGGTTCATGCAGCCGACGGCACCATCAGCTATAAGGCAGGTGCCAATATCCCTTACGGCAGCTATTTTACCTCCCGCATGAGCTTTGACGGGAGCAATACTGCCTACTGCGTGGAACCACTGAAGAAAACACCTTCCTCTGGTTCCTATTCCTATGACCTTTTAAGCCAGAACTCCCCGCTCAGAAAAGTGCTCTACTACTTAAACGGCGGTTACGGCTACGATAAAGTCGTCAAGGATAAATATTTCAGTGGCTGGAGTGATGATAACAGCTATGTCATCGGACATCTGGTTGTCGCTTACATCTATGCCGGTAATTCCGCTGACACCGGAGCTTTCCATGGCGCCCCGCAGTCCTATATTGATAAAGCACTGGAAGTAGCCAGTGCCATTCAGGGACTTCCGAACCCGCCGGAAGGCTTCCGGGCATTCATCGTTCCGGGACAGGGCAGCCAGACCATTGCCGGAAGCTGGTATCAGGTTCCAAACGGCTGGATCGAACTGAAAAAATCTTCTGCCAACGGAAGCGTATCGGACGGGAATCCGAATTACAGCTTAAAGGGTGCTGTGTATGGGATCTATCAGGGTGAGAAGCTCATCCAGAAACTGACCACTGATGAAAACGGGTATGCCAGATCCGGCGAACTGGAGGAAGGCGATTATACCATAAAAGAGCTCTCTGCTTCCAAAGGCTACATTGTAGACACCAAAGCTCACAAAGTCACCGTAAAAGCAGAACAGACTTCTGCTGCAAACGTAACAGATATTCCGCAGAATAATCCCATGAATCTGGTGCTTGAAAAGCTGGATGCCGAAACAAAGAAAGCCTCCCCACAGGGAGCAGCTTCCCTTGCAAACGCAGAATTTACAGTCAAGTTCTATACCGAGCAGTCTGACAGTGATCCTGCGGAAGCTGGAAAGAAACCGGCACGTACCTGGGTATTAAAAACAGATGTTTCCGGAAAGATGCATTTTACCAAAGATTCCTTTGTAAGCGGCGATGCCTTTTACTATACCAGTGATGGCAAGACCGTCTGTCTTCCGCTCGGTACCATAACGGTACAGGAAAGCAAAGCCCCTGCCGGATACCAGCTCAATCCAACTGTCTTCGTACAGAAAATTACAGGTGACGGTAAGCAGGAAATGGTTTCGGTATACCAGTCTTCTACCATAGAAGAATCTGTCATCCGTGGCGGAGTGAAGATCCAGAAACGTGACAGCGAGACCGGAGAAGCAAAACCGCAGGGTTCTGCCACTTTGGAAGGTACTGTCTTTGCGATCACTACGTTAAATGAAAATCCGGTATTAGTAGACGGAACATCCTACACGAAAGATCAGGTTGTCCTTACACTTACTGCCGATAAATCCGGTTCTGCTGCAACTGCAAAAGATGCTCTCCCATTCGGACATTACCGTGTGGATGAAACAACTGCACCTTCCGGTTATCTGAACAGCGGAAAGATCTCTGTAGAATTTGACATCACAGAACAGGGAAAAATCGTGGAACTGACTGCAAAAGACAATTCCATCTCCAATCAGGTCATCCGCGGGGATCTGGAATTTGTCAAGATTGCTGACGGCAGCCAGAACCGTCTGGCAAATGTGCCATTTAAGATCACTTCCAAAACAACAGGCGAAAGCCATGTGATTGTGACAGATGCCAACGGTTATGCCAGCACTTCCTCCAAATGGAACAAACATACCGCAAATACCAACCGGGGTGAGTCTTCGGAAGACGGCATCTGGTTCGGCACCTCCAAACCGGATGATTCCAAAGGCGCTCTCATTTACGATACTTACACTCTGGCGGAACAGCGTTGTGATTCCAACAAAGGCATGGATCTTTTAACCTTTGAAGTCAAGGTTTATAAGGATTCTGTTCTGATACAGGTTGGAACTCTGACCGATGATGCCATTGAGATCGGCACGACTGCTCTGGATGCCGAGACCGGTACACACATGAGCCAGCCGGCAAAAGAAGTGACCATTGAAGACGTTGTGGAATACGAAGGACTGAAAAAGGGCCAGAAATACAAACTGACTGGAACCTTAATGGATAAAAAAACCGGGGAACCAATCCTTGTGGATGAAAAACCGGTGATTTCTGAAACTGAATTTACTGCAAAGAAATCCTCCGGCTCCGTCAAAGTAACCTTTACCTTTGATGCAACTTCCTTAAAGGGAAAAACAACCGTTGTCTTCGAGGAATTATATCAGGATGAGATGCAGCTTGCAGTCCATACCGACATCAACGATGAAGACCAGACCATCTATTTCCCGGAAATCAAGACTACTGCGAAAGATGCGGACACGAACTCCAATATTTCCTGTGCAAAGGAAGAAATCACGCTGGTGGATACGGTTTCCTTTAAGGGGCTGGTTCCTAACCAGAAATATGAAGTGACTGGAACTCTGATAGATAAAGAAACAAAGAAACCAGTCGAAGCAGACGGAAAACCGGTGACAGCAAAAGCATCCTTCAAGCCAAAAGAATCCGCTGGTACGGTAGATGTTACCTTTACCTTTGATGCCAGCTCCTTAAAAGGGAAAACAGTAGTTGTCTTTGAATCCCTGGCTTACAAAGACAAGGAAGTTGCCGTACACACAGACATTGCGGATGAAGGACAGACTATTTACTTCCCGGAAATCAAAACCACTGCAACAGATGCTGCTTCCGGCACACACTATGCAAAACCGGAAAAAGAACTGACGCTTACAGACCTTGTGGAATACAAAAACCTGATCCCAGGCAAAGAGTACAAGCTGACAGGAACACTCATGGATGCGGAAACCGAAAAACCTTTCGATGTGGATGGCAAAGCTGTGACTGCAGAAACAAGTTTCACTCCGGAAGAAGCTAACGGCAGCGTAGAGCTTTCCTTTACCTTTGATGCCTCTGCACTTTCCGGAAAAACGCTCGTGGCATTTGAAACAATGACTTTTGAAGATCACGAAGTAGCGGTACATGCGGACATCAAAGATGCCAACCAGACCATCTACTTCCCGGAAATCAAAACCACAGCCAAAGACGGCAGTGACGGGGATCAGGATGTCTCTGCTTCCAAGGAAGCGACTATCGTAGATACGGTCACTTATCATGGTCTGATGCCTGGATCTGAGTACAAAGTCATCGGAACCCTGATGAATAAGGAAACCGGAGAGGCTTTGTTAAAAGACGGAAAACCAGTTACCGCTCAGGCAGAATTTAAAGCAGAAAAAGCTGGCGGCTCTGTGGAAGTTACCTTTACCTTCGACGCTTCTGCTCTTGCCGGACAGGATGTGGTTGTCTTTGAAAAGCTCTACTATACAGACGGAAAAACCGAGCATGAGATTGCTTCCCATGAGGATCTGAAGGATGAAGGTCAGACCGTACACATGACGGAGCTTCCGAAAGAACCGGAGACGCCTCCGGTAGCTCCGCCTGTAAAGACCGGCGATGAGACGCCGCTTCTCCTGTATGCCGGAATCGCCATAGCTGCACTTGCAGGTGCAAGTGTCCTGGGCATCGTTTACTTCAAACGCAAAAAGAAACATCAGTAACTCATAACGAAGACTCCTGCAGGCAGCTCCCACATGGAACTGCCTGCTTCTTTAGTAGGTGATGAATATGAAACACCCCCACTGCAAGACAGATGCCAAGCACATCCGTCATTTTCTGAACCTCTGTGAAGGGAACTGGCACTCCTGTATCTACGTCTGGTGCCGCACTTGTAACGCACAGGAAAGCTGTGAGAACTCTGGCTTTTTATTCCATCCGGATGAAACGGGAAGCCCCTGCATCCTCCCTCTTTCAGATGCCTATACCCTGCGCCAGATACAGAAAGAAGGTCCGAAAGGCTTATCCTTCCAACACTATCTGAACCGACTTTCCTTACGCGGTCTGGTTGTAAGCGGAATTGGACTGACAGGGGTGGATGCCTTATATCGCCTTCTCGGCAGTCTGACCATTATTCCCTTGAAGGATACCTTTCCCATCCGGCTCTTTGGCTGCGTTCAGCTTTATCTGGAAGGAACTATTGGTGCAAAAGAGTTTGGCAGATATTTAAAGAAGAAACCCTCTTCACCGATGGAAGATACCATTCTGAAGCTGGCTGATAAGGTATCCCTCACGACCGCTGAGCTTGTCACAAGTATGGAGCAGGAAAAAGTAATCCACAACGAATCGGATATTATGGATGAGTTATACACAGAACCGGAGACAACTTACCAAACACTTGTGGATGATGTCCAGATTCACCATACCCAGTATCCAGTGCTGCAGGCTATTGCTAATTTGTACCTGAATAAACAAATCACATTTCATACATGTTAAAGGAAGGAACCTTATGCCAAAACCATTTTTCACAAAGCTGGTTGCCATCAGTGCAATCGGCTTTTTCTGTGTACTTTTTGGGTGCATCTTCGGGATCGCCACCCATGACCGGCTCTTTATCCTCATGAGCCTCCTCATCGGAATCTGCAGCATCTTGCGTGCACTCAGTTTCTACCACCTGATCCATACACATGCTTATCTGTCACTGGACGTAAGCTGCACGAAACGGGAACAGACACTCTTCGGGAAAAACCAGCAATATTGGTTTGCCAGTGATAACGGAAAGGAATACGCCTTCTCACTGGAAAAGAATATCAAACTCCTAGAGGGACATCGGTATCGGCTGTACTTCCGGAAACCACAGCAGGGAACAGGGCAATCGATGCCATGTGCCGGAGATATTCTCGGATATGAAGAACTCACCGATCAACTGCCGGAACTTCCGGATACATCCGTTTAGATAGAAAATGAGCCGCCCGTACTGCATCACCCCTACAGTTCTGGCGGCTCATTTTATTATAAATAACCTCTCTTATTTCTATCAAACAATAGTGTTTGTATCCGCTTCAATGCCATGAGCATTTGCTCCGGGAATGTCTTAGTTAAACTTGAAAGAATTAGATTTTCATTCTCATTACACAAATATTATTAGATAACCAATTCAGAAATATCAATGCTCGTTTTATAGTTTTGTTTTACTCCGCCAGGAGAAGTAATAAAAATCGTAGCATATTCCCCATTTTCATAAAGGGTAATTTCTTTTATATCTTTTTCTTCATCTTGGTTCGTAGTATCGCAATAAAATTTTATGGTATATTTAGGGTTCATACCTATGCTTTTTTCTGTCTCTTTCCATGATTTTATATTTAAAGCAGAAATAACCTTGTCTATATTATGCTTATCATCATACTTTACCAGCAATTCCTTATTTGCGGCATCATATATCTCTATAACTTTTACACCTTTTACATAATTGTCCATTCTCTGCCTTTTTCCGCCCCGCCAGATACCTGTGCCAGTATTTCAGCTCTGCATACTCTGTGATCCGTTTCATGTAGACTGCATCATAAGCTCCGCCTACAGCACCAACCACCGGAATTCCCTGTAAGAACTTCATATACAGAAGCTCTTTTGACAAAGCGCCCGCCGTTTGTTCGATCTGCTCCTTATCCTGATACTCTTCCGGCAGTATTCCGTTTCTGATAAATTCATTTACTTTCCCGTCAATCTCACAAAGTGTATCCCCATAGGATACTGCTCCCCGGATCAATAATAAGATAAAATATTTTTCTTCCCTGCTTTCATAGCTGTATCCATACTGCAGAGCAGTCTCATAAATATTCTTTAAAATCATCCCTGTAAATACCGGAATATCCGGCAGACCGATTCCCAATACGCCCATCCCGATTCCAGACACACCGGATAGCAGTAAATTCTTTGTTCCCGTATCTCTTGCCTTTTTAGAAAAAGAGCGGAGGGATTTGGAATTCTGCTTTACATCCGCCATATACTGCCGCACCTGATAATCCTGCTCCAGTTTTGTCCGCTGATACGTCTTTTCAATAACCCCGGTTCCTTTCTCGAAAATCAGAGCAAATGCCTTCGCAAAAGCGGTATCCAATGTTTTCTGAAGTTTCGGCGGTATCTTTTCCTCCAGTTTCTGATTCAGAATGCTCTCCCTTTTCTCTGAACGCTTCTGAAGGAATCTCTGCTCCTGTACTTCCAGCTTTTCCCACTCCTTCTGAAGCGGTGTCCTTTTATCAAATAATCGCATCTTAATACACCTCCGCACCAAACGGCATCAATGCCAGTTTCGCCAGTTTAAACTGCTGTAAACCAAACGGGATTCCGATAATCGTCACACATAAAGCTGTACCCAACGCCAGATGCTCCAGTGCAAGAGGCAGACCGGATACAATCAGCCAGATGATATTCAAAAGGAACGAACCAGCTCCGCCACCATACTGCACCTCTTTTCCAAAGGGGAAAAAACTAAGCGCCGCAAATTTAAAACACTGCATCCCCACCGGAATCCCCACAACGGTAATACACCAGAGACAACCTGCCAGACACCAGCTCAGCCCACTGACTGCGCCGCCAAACACAAACCACAACACATTTCCCAGGCATCCCATATGCTACACCTCCCCATTCATCCGATTTTTCACATCAGCAAGTATCTTTTCTATCCGGTTGATGGCATCATCCACCTGTTCTCTTGCATCTGCAATCTTGCTCTGCACCATATAATCTGCCACCAGCCCGTCCAGAAAGAAATCCGCAAAGGAAAGGAAGCTGCCGATTTCCATGCGCAGATCCAAGGAAACCTGCACATCTCTTAATTCTCTCTGAAAACGCTGAATATCGCTTTTCGCCTGTTCCATCAACGCAGCTGCGTCATTCATTTTAGAATGCTTCACAAAGTCACTGATAAAGCCTCCTCCAAGCATATCAAAAATGCCCCAGTTTCTCGCACTTCCCAACTTATCCCTTGCTGCGTAAAGGCTCTGAAGCGCCCGCTCCCCTGCCTGTACTGCTTCCTGCATTTCCCGTTTCATCATTTCGTTACTCATCGTTTATCCTCTCTTTCTTTTTAGCAGACTATTGCGGCAGATTTTCTATATTTCATAATAAAAAAAGACTCCTATCATGACCTCTGCCACAATAAAAGTCTTGCTATCTCATTTGCTACGGGTATCTCTCGATACCGGTTGTCGGTTACAAAACCACCTCTTTCAAGGCGTTCAGCTACTCCCTTTTTTGCTTGAGATGAATATAACATATTGGAAATAATTTGTCAAATCATGCATTTTTCTTTTCCAACCGTTCCGCTTCTCTGGCAAATACATGCGAGATATCAAACAGTTCCGGTACATCTGATATGGTACACACATTCACACAATAATTGAGCCATGGAAATTCTTTTGTCATCTGATAAATAACTGCCATGGCTTTTGCTTCTGACATTGCTTCCACCGAATGATATCCCGATCCCTGAATATGCTCAAATCCGTTTGCTTCAAAAAAGTCCCTTACATCCGCATATGCATTATGCCAGTCACCTTTCGGATAATATTCCTTTAGTGCTTGTGTATTCAGGTCAAAATTGATGCCTTTCCTCTGTAAGCTGTCCATCTGTTAGTTCCTTATAAAGTCTGTAATCAGGTTCTCCTTTTCTGTTCCGTTATACCAGAAACACTCTAACAAATTCTCTGCAATTCCTACGGAGTTTTTCAACTGAAAGATTGCTGCCCAGAATCTTCCATAGTCCTGCTTGCGTCCCCGGTCAAGATAAATCCTGCTTCCAAGGGCTTTGACTGCACAGCTTAAATCCTCCTGCTCAAAAATCTGATCTGCCTGTTCACACATCTGATTTACCGTTTCCGGAGCGAGCTTGCTTGTATCAAATTTAAGTTCTACTTTATACATTATACTCATCCTTTCATACAACAAATGACTGAGTGACTCTTCTCTTTCTACTGTAATTCTACCATGAAACCTATATAAAGTCATTCCCCATTTTCACTTGCTTTAATATAAATTTTTCCTTTTATTTTGGAAACACAATCTCCACACAGAACTCATTCCCTTCTATCCGGGCGCTGATTTTCCCATCCATACGAAGTACCAGCTCTTTCGCAATTGATAAGCCGAGACCGCTGGAAGTCTTACTGCGTGCTTCATCCGCTTTATAAAACCGTTCAAACACCTGATCTACATTTATTTTTTCCACATGACATACTTGATTTTTTATCTGTATCCGGATGTTGTTTTCAACTTCTTCCAGTGAAATACTGATTTTCTTCTCCCCGTGATCCAGTCCGTTTTTTATGATATTCTGAAAAATTCTCTGGATTCCCTGTTCATTTCCGTTCATAAACAGCAGTTTATCTGTAATCTGTATCTCCGGTTCAATTCCTCTGCCCGTCCATTCATCGTAGTAGGAAAATATGGTATCTTTCAAAATCTTGTTGATACAGCAGGATGACATTTCCAGATGAAAAGAATCGTTTTTAAGTTTTGTAAAAGTAAATAATTCTTCCAGCATTTCTTTCAGGCTGCCGATTCTCTCCTGTATGATCTTCATATACCGTATCTGCTCTTCCTGGTCTTCACAGGTTTCCATTAACTGAAAATATCCGTCAAGGGATGTCAAAGGAGTACGGATATCATGTGAGAGATTTGTATATGTATCCGAAATCATCTCCTCTTTCTTCAAGTATTCCTTCTTTTCCCTTCGCTTCAGTTCCAGCCATTCGTTTAAAACATCTGCCAACTCACCAATGCCTCCAAAATCCATTTCTCTGGTAATCAGCATGTTGCTGTCGTGCTTCATCAGAAACGACAACTGGCGGCAGATGTCTTTCACCTGCCGCTGGTATTTCCAAAATAACATTCCTTGTACCAGTATCACTGCTATCAATAGCACGAACCCTAGTTTTATCATTTAGATATCTCTCTTTCTGAATACCCATGCTGTCAGTAATGTAACCACGATTCCGAACGCCGCCGCAATCACAACTGCCGTCAGGCATTCCTTATTGGTCGGTGACATGGATAAAAGTGCAATCTTTCCTGTCACTGTATATTTCAAAATCTGGAAATTCTCCACACCTGCCTTCTGGATCAAATGATTGATCACTCCGTATAAGACAATCATGGTATTCATGCACAGGCAGATAACAATCGTCATGCTGAACACGTTGCTGTTCAAAACCACCGCAATCGCCATACTGATTAGTACCAGTGCATAATGAAGCAAAATCTGAATACCAAAGTATCTCAGCAACTCGCTTCCATTCCCCCACTCCAGATATCCGAAGTACATCTGCTGTGCAATAATCTGAATGATGAAATAAAGCAGCATGGTAACAGTCGTATACACAAACAACACGGAAGCTTTGGAAAAGATCAGGTTTCTCCGGCTCCTTACCTGCCCGCCGATATTTTTAATATAACCGCTTCCTATATCTGCACTGGAAAACAGCACTGTAAAAATCACCAGAAACAACGCCACAAACTTCGCCTGCAGGTTTGCATATACCTGATCAAAGACCGTTACTTTTTCTCCCGGCTGTGTCGGCAGGAATACGGACATTCCCATATTGATGGTTTCTGGTTTCACTGTTTCTGCAATGCTTTCTGTCTGCTGTTGTTCCGCTTCCTTGTTCATCGTATCAATATCCAGTTTCGACATGGATGTGGAGAAGAATATAGCTGCCGCCATCACAATCCATACCACATACATCCTTTTTGTCCGGACCATCCGGTACAGATCCATTTTTATCATATTAAGCATTTTGATTCCCTCCTGTCAGATTCAAGAAATAGGTTTCCAGTTCTTCACTGGTAATGGAAATTCCATTGACCAAAATTCCTGCTTTTGCCAGTTCCATATTGACATTGGCGCTTTCATTCAATCGTTCAAATATATGGATATGGCTCTTATCTGTAACCTGATAGTTGGTAAATCCCATTCTGTCCAGAATCGGGACTGCCTGCTCCGGATGGATTAACTCTATTTCAATCCGTTCACTGCAGCGTTTCATCAGTTCTTCGCTTGTCAGCTCCTGCAGAAGACTTCCATTATGGATAATTCCATAATCCGTTGCAATCTTAGATAATTCCTCTAAAATATGACTGGATATCAAAATCGTCATATTCCGTTCATCTCGCAGTCTCTGTATGGTATCACGCACCTCTGCAATTCCCTGGGGATCAAGCCCATTGATCGGTTCATCAAGGACCAGGAGATCCGGCTCCCCGACCAGTGCCAGCCCGATTCCGAGACGCTGCTTCATTCCAAGGGAAAAATGTTTCGTTTTTTTCTTTCCGACACCTTCCAGTCCGACCGTCTCTAAGATATCTTCGATGTATCCCTTTTTCCGAATACCAAACAATTCACATTTTATTTTCAGGTTTGTATATGCATTCATGTTGCCATACAGCCCCGGTGCTTCAATCAGACACCCCACACGAGAACGAATCCTCTCCAGTTCTTTTCCTTTACACCCGAACATCTCAATCTCTCCGGCTGTCGGTCTTGCAAGTCCACTGATCATCTTCAGGCAAGTCGTCTTTCCCGCACCGTTCCGTCCGATAAATCCATAGATAGCACCCTTTTTTATGTGAAGGTTTACTTTATCCACTGCCTTATGATGACCATACTGCTTCGTCAATCCATTTGTACTTAATAACAATTCACTCAATGCTTTCATCTCCTTTTCTTATCTGCTGTTATCATATCGGATAAATCCTAATCAAACGCAAATAAATAGTAAAAAAAGAGTAAAGATTAAGAATGCAGACGGTAGCCGATTCCCCATACGGTATCAATATATTCCTCCTGCGTTACTGCTTTTATCTTTTTCCGGATATTGCTGATATGTACATCCAGTGTCTTTGTCTCTCCCATATAGTGTTCATCCCACGCATATTCAAAAATCTCTTCTTTGCTGAAGACCTGTTTCGGATGCTCCAGTAAAAGCTCCAGAATTGCAAATTCCTGCTTTGTAATTTTGGGAAGCAGCACTCCGGCAATCCGGACTTCAAAGTGCTCACGGTCCAGTTCCAGGTTTTTATATGACACGCTTTTATGTTCCGGCTCCTGCTGCATATGGCGGAGCTGAACCTGAATCCGGGCAAGCACCTCCTGTATCTCAAACGGTTTTGTAATGTAATCATCTGCCCCACTGGTAAGAAGCCCGATTTTTTCATCCAATCCGTCTTTGGCTGTCAGGACAATAACCGGCGTATTGCCCTGTTTCCGAATCTGGGCAAGCACCTCTTCTCCTGAAATTCCCGGAAGCATCAGATCCAATAGAATCAAAGAAAAGCCCGCCTTATCCATCTGGAACAGCATCCTCGCTTCCGTCCCGGAAAAAGCCTGTACCGTCTCATACCCTGCTTTCTGTAATGCCGTATATAAAAGATTATTGATATCCGTATCGTCTTCTACAATCAGAATTCTGTTTTTCTGCTCCATTTTTCTCATCCTTCCATTTTCCGATTTAAACAATATTATATTGCACTTTTATAACTATGTCCAAAATTCTTTTGATATTATCCTTCCGCCTCGTCTACATATGCTATATATAGTTCTAATTCTTTTGACATATGCTATATCTTGTGTTAATATAATCTTGTATTTAAGTTTTTGTGCTGTCCCGTCATGGGAGTCTGGACCATTCATCCAGAAGCATATGCAGTTTAAGTTTGGAAAATCGTGTCATTATACTGCCGTTTTATACGGTGCTATAATGGCACTTTTTTTATTTTAATCTATTTTAACGCCCAAAGAGGCAGAAAGGAGAATTTTTATGTCAGCAATTTTAACAATTTTAGGGAGGGCCACAAGAGATCCTGAGATGCAGCAAGGGAAAAATTCCGGTACGGAATATGTTTCTCTGGACATTGCAGTTTCACAGCGAGGCCAGGATGGAAAGGAAGAAACCATTTACTATCAGTGCTATTTTAACAAGTTCCTTGCAGAACGCTTAGCAAAAGCAGGCGTAAAGAAAGGAACCGGGCTGATGATCTATGGTGATCTGGAGCTTCATCCGTTCATTTATCAGAAAGGAAAGAATGCGGGGCAGGCAAATGCCGGTCCGAGGATCAATGTCAAGGACTGGCACTTTGTACCATCCAACCGTTCTGACAGCAATACCGGACATCCGGGTGCAAACCAGAACAGCCAGCCGAATGGTGGTGCGGCAACGCCCGGTGCAGCCGGCAATGGCAGCTACCCAATGCAGGGAAATCCCAATGGCAGCTACCAGAATCAGGCAATGCCTGGCGGCTATCCACAGCAGGGAATGGCTCCTGCTAACGGTGCCTACACGCCTCCTGCAAATGGCGGACAGTATCAGGCTCCGCCAAACGGAACCGGTCAGCCACAGAGCAGCTACCCGCCGCAGGGCAGTTATACCGGAATGCCAAATTACGGAGGTATGCCGGGCAGTCAGCCAACTGACGGCTTTCAAAATGTGCCGGAACAGATGGCATCCCAGTTGCCCTATTAACTCTCAAGGAACCCTATGTTGAGGAATTGCATTTATCATCTTTGTGATGATGCAGTTCCTCTTTTTCATGTCCGGAAGCGGCGATTTCCCATCCAGCTTCCGGGCTTGTCTAAGAATCATGAATCAGAAAGGAATCAGCTCATGAAAAAATCAAATCGAAAAAAATTCTTACAGTTTGTCGTGCTTGTACTGTTTCTTGCAGCACTTTTCGTACCACAGGATGCCAACCGGCTTCTGATTGCAGGCATTGCCCTGATCGGTATCGGAGTCACGCTGTTCAGTTATCTTCTCCCGCTTTTCACGGAACGCCTGAAAAACAGGGAGCATAAGCTACGAAAACGCCCAGAAAGAACTCGTCATCTGGAAGGAACACCTGATCTGGAAACCATTCTCTGGAGACAGATCAAATTCCAGATTACCGGAAAGCTCAAGGAAGCCTTCCCGGATGCCACATGGGATTTTGTGAAAGAACCACCGCTCTCCCAGATACTGGATGGGGAACCATTACGGATTCGCACACGGAATACCGGAAGTTATAATTTTGCGGAAATTCTCATGGATGCCCGTGGCAGTCTGACGCTTCAGATGATGACCATTGAATCCTTACATAAAAAGGAACCGTCAGAAGGAAATCCGGATTCCAGACCAGCCGTTAATCCCAAATCATGGTATTCCCTGATTGGGAAACCGCTACTGATGGAATTGGTCGGTGACTTACAGGCAAGGGGCTATGAAAAGCTGTTTATCAACGAGCAGGGAGATGTCTATATTCTGAACGGCACTGAACCGGAAGTCCGGGGAAAGCTGGAACATTTCCCGCCCAAAGATTACTGGGGCGAATTGACGGAGATTTTTACTGAAGATGAATTGACCACAGAAGAGACCGAGCAGGCACTGGAACTGTCCTGGATCTCATAAGAAGGAGGAACGAATCATGGCAAATAACATCGTAGCAACCTGGGGGTTCAAACGCAAACTCCCGGAACCATTTGAGGATTATACGGACCATGCAATCTTTGATGACATTGCATCCAAATACTGTACTCAGCCACGGAAAAAATCCACGCTTCATGCAGCTACCCTGCGGGCAGTCCTTGCTTATCTGGAGCTGGAAAACCCGGTTGGCAGTACCCCGCCGGAAAAGCTTGGGGCGGTCGGTACCCAATCCAACAATTTTGTTGTGGCGGAATATCCGAGCAAAACCGGTGATCTTCAGGTGGTTGTCTACAACCAGCTAAACGGAAAGTTTTACGGAGGCTGCTATACTCCTCCGCCGGATGTGGAAAGCACACCGGAAAAATACGAATTTAAAGACTCCAAACAGTCCGGTGCGGCTCTGCTGTTCGCACTGATGCCGGTTTTTCTGGCAGATGAAGAGTGTAATGAAAAGTATCAGGAATTAAAAGCGCACCGGGACAACGGTTATCCCGATCTGGACGCCGCTGCGGAAACAGCAGCCGTTCTCTGCGACAACATTTACCGGAGAACCCGCTATGCATCAGGTCTCCCGACCGGTGGTGTTAAGATTGACCTTCCGGCAAACGGCGTATTGTCGCTGATCAAACCGTTAAATATCCAGAAGGGGGTCTATGCACCAACCGAAGTGCTCCATGGAGACTTTCAGGTGTTACGTCCAGGAAGTGGATTTAAGAAAGCACAGGCAGCCATTTCCAGAGATGATTTTGTTGGGAAATTTATCCTGACCGCATCCCGAAGGCTGTCTCCGGAAGAGGAGGTATCTGTTCCGACATTGGCAGAGTGGTACATCATCCCTCCGGAAATCAAACGGATCTGCGAACACGCAAAACTGACAACGGATACCACACAGCCGATGCGGAATTTTCTTTTACGGGGACCGGCAGGTACCGGAAAGACCGAAGGAGCCAAAGCCATTGCTTCCGCACTTCACCTTCCTTACCGCTGCATTACCTGTTCCGCAAATACAGAGGTATTCGACCTTTTAGGTCAGATTCTTCCGGATGTGGACGGAAAACGCACCCGGCTTCAGCGGCAGTACCCGTCTTTTCAGGAAATCCAGTTAGATCCCTCCGGTGCCTATCAGAAGCTGACCGGAAACTATGATGAAGAAATTTCTGCCGAGGACACCTACCAGAAGCTGATCGATACGATTTTTGATGAAATGCACAGCTATTATAAGGAACACACCTCCGGACAGAACTTCCAGTATGTGGATACGCCTCTAGTCGAAGCCATCCGCTATGGGTATATTCTTGAGATACAGGAGCCTACGGTCATTGCTAATCCCGGTGTACTGGTTGGACTTAACTCCCTTTTAGACCGCTGTAACAGCGTATATCTTCCAAACGGAGAAACCATCCACCGTCATCCGGATACGACCATCGTAATCACCACAAACAATGACTATGCAGGCTGTAAACAGATGAACCAGTCTGTCATTTCCCGAATGAACCTTGTGATTGATCTGGATGAACCGGATGAGGATACACAGGTAGAACGTGCCATGGCTGTTACCGGATGCAAGGATGCAAAAACGGTACGTCTGATGACACGCATTGTCAAATCCATGGCTGTCTACTGCCGGGAAAATCTCATTACAGATGGCTGCTGTGGCATGAGGGAGCTGATTTCCTGGGTGCAGTCCTACATGGTCTGCGGGGATATCCGGGAAGCGGCCCGTTACACGGTGCTTGCCTCTGCCTCTGCCGATGCTGAGAACCGTACGGAAGTGGAAGAAAGCTGTCTGGATACTGTGCTTGCTGCGTAGGACACGCCTATGAGAAAAGCAGCACTCACAGAAGCCCAGATCCGAAAGCATCTGGCAGATAATCTGTCTTATCTCCGGCAAGCCAAAACACCGAAGTTATCACAAAAGGCAGTTGCCAGAATCTTAAATCTTCCCCCGAAAACCATTATGAATTATGAAAATGCAAACTCCTCCCCGATGGCTTATGCCGTCCTTCGCCTTGCTGTGTATTACGGCTGCACGATGGAGGAACTGCTGACAAAAAATCTAAGAAAAGAAAGGAAGAATATCACGTGAATCACAGCCAAAGAAATTTAAAGAAACTAATCCGGGCAAAAGAGGATTCCATTGCGGATGAGGAGTTATTCCTCTCCGCTGCCTATCAGAAGTACCAGACCTCCCTTGCCAGAGCCGTTACCGGACGTTACCGGTATGGACTGCAGGTACTGCTGGACTGGGACATTTCCGAACAGGCAGGCGTTGCATATACCGACAATTATAAGGTACATCTCAACGCAGCGAACCCGATCACCCAGTCTTTCCCCACCCGTTTCTTACGTTCCCAGAGCCTGACAGGGCTCACCGGGCATGAAGTGGGGCACTTACTCTATTCTGATTTCACAGCCCACGCTGTTCATCTGAGGAGTCTGGAAAACGGTTCCTTCTATCCGAAGGAGCCGGAGCTATCCCTTCCAGCTTATCAGACAGCACTGGAGGAGATCAAAGAAGTGTTAGAAGAAAAGGACAAAGCCGGATGCCTGACACTGGCACGATGCGCCGCAACTTTTCAAAACATTCTGGAAGACATCCATATTGAAGACCGTATGTGTGAGGAATTCCACGGCACCTTCCGACAGGGGATTGAACTCAATAACCTGCGTATGTCCGAACAGATTCCTTCCATACAGGAACAAATTGACAAAGAATACCAGCCATTTTCCATCATTGCCAACCTGATCCTTTCCTATTGCCGGACCGGAAACATCAACAATCCCACCGGCTATCAGGGGGATTATCTGGATACCATTTCCGATTGTACCGATCTTCTGGATACGGCAATGGAATCGGAAAAAGGCACTGACCGGATGCTGGTTTCCAATGCGCTCTTAGCCCTGACCTGGAACTATATCCAGCCGCTCATCGAAAAAACACGGGAGGAATTGGAAATGCATGGCGAGGATTCCGCTGCCGATGCTCTGGAAGATCTTCTAGGGGATGAAGTCAGCAGCGGCGCTCCTCTTCCGACCGGAAAAAGCGGTGCCATTCCAAAGAATATCAAACCAGCTTCCCCAAAAGGAAGCGGGAATGATGAGGGCAATGCTCCTTCCGGTCCACGTACCAAAGAGGATGCTATAGAGGAAGCCAAACAGGTGCTTTCGGAAGAAGGCGGGCGCATCGCTCTTACAAAGACCAATACCATTCTGGATGAAAACAACCCCGGCGTCACTTATGTCAGTCAGTATCAGGGCAGCGGCTATGAGCATGCTGCAGAGGATCTGTTCCGGATCTTGAACGATGTGGCTGCAGAAAAGGTGCAGGAAGACTGTCAGACGGAACTGACCGAGGAACTGCAGAAAACAGCCAATGATATTCATTACGGCAATGCCCATGCAGGCATCCATGTTACCATCCATCGCCTGACCAGTGTTTCCGATTACCTGAAGAATGAATACCAGACAGTTGCTCCCCCGCTCCTGCGGGCTTCCAAAAAGCTGCAAAGCACCATCCTGCCGCTTTTGAAAGAAGAACAGCAAGGCGGAAAGCAGAAGAATCTCCTGTTTGGAAAACGTCTGGACTCCCATGCTCTCTATAAGACAGACGGAACCATCTTTACCAGAACCAGACTTCCAGGAGAGGAAAAACGTCTGGCTGTTGCCCTCCTGATTGACGAGAGTGGTTCGATGGGTTGGGGTGACCGGATGACACATGCAAGAAAGACTGCCATTGTCCTTTATGATTTCTGTAAAAGCCTCGGTATCCCTATCACCATTTACGGGCATTCCACGGATGCAGGCGGCGTTGCTCTTTACTCCTATGCAGAATTTGATTCTGTGGACAATGAGGACTGTTACCGGCTGATGGATATGTGCGACCGCAACGGGAACCGGGACGGCGCAGCTCTCCGCTTCGTAGCAGAGCATTTGTGCACACGCCCGGAGCTTCAGAAGCTGCTGATCCTGATTTCTGACGGTCAGCCAGCCGATTACGGCTACAGCGGAACGGAAGCAGAGGCAGATCTGCGGGGCATCAAGAAAGAATACGAAAAACGGGATGTCATCCTGTTTGCGGCTGCCATTGGTGACGATAAGGAAAATATCCGCAGGATTTACAAGGACGGATTCCTGGATATCACGAAACTGGAAGAGCTTCCAAAGAATATGGCACAGCTTGTCAAACAGCATCTCAAATAAAGGAAGGTGAATACTCATGAATGAAACTTATCAAAACCGGATTACCGACCAGATCTGCAAGATCCAGAATGACCGGGCACTCATTGCCTTTTATGACCGGCTCCGCTACGCACCACTCGGCAACTATGCACAGCTACATGCCAAAGGGGAATATCAGGAAAACGGGCATAAAGTACATTCTTTAATCTGCATCACCATTCAGGATTATTCCAACGGTACCGGAGACCGGAATATCATCACCCGTTTCAACCTGGCACCGGAACAGATCCAGTTCCTCTTAACCCGGATCACTTCCGGTTTTCAGGAATTTGAATGGAGCCAGAGCAAGATCTACGGCAATCCCGATCAGAACGGTTATTCCACAGCCCAGATGTTTTATATCTCCAGACATCCCTATGATTCCAAAGGGCAGCCTATGAAAAGCCCATGGAAAATCCAGATTGTAAATGGGAAAGGCATCAAAGCACAGAATAAGAACGGTGGTTCCTACATGCAGCCACGCAGCTTCCAGTCCGAAAAGACGACAGCCATCCAGCTTACCGACATGGATCTGTTCACGCTTCTGAAGCGGACGGATTCCTATATTTCCAACTGGGAAACGGTGATTGCTGCATCACTGATCAATAACGGAAAACGGATGCTGGCAGACCAGCAGAACAGTCAAATGCAACAGACAGCACAGGCTCCGCCTTACGCTGCCTAAATTTTCAGAAGAGAAGCGGTACTTTACTGCTTCTCCTCTTTTTAAGAAAGGAGACTTTAGTTATGAATATTGCACTCATCCGGACCATGGACTCTCAGGGGCGTATCGTCATCCCTGCAGAAATCCGGAAACAAATGAAGCTCTCAGACGGAGATGCACTGGAACTGGAAAATGTGGGAATGGAGCTGCTTTTACGCAAATGCCCTACCCACTTAAACGGAAAAGAGGAAATGGCTTCCTATCTTTCCGTCCTCTACAGTGTCATCCACTGTGGTATCGCAATTTGCAGTGAGGCTCACATACTCGTATCTGCGGGCATCTATCTTCCGGAAGGCACTCCCGTTACAGAAGAACTCGCCGAATTGGTTGCGGACGGCCAGGAACTGATCTCTGCTGAGAACTGCCCTGTCTACCCGGTATCCAACACCCGTCAACCGGTTTGTGCTTTTTTCCCGATTTTAAGGGAAGACAGAGAGCCGCTGGCACTTCTTCTCTGTTCCAGAACCGGACAGCATTTATCCGAGATGGAATTGGGATGCGCTAAACTGGTCGCTGCCGTAATTGCAAACAAAATTAAGTAAGGAAAGGAGCGTGAAATCAATGAAGAATACAAATATAACCTTACACACCACCCAAAAGAAAGAATATGTCCTCACCGGAATCCTGTCCCTGCCCCTCCATCTGGGAGAACGGGCGTGGATCTATAGTTATAACCAGACCTTTGCTACCAGTCCGGTGCAGAGTATTCTGGAAGTATCCGAAAACGGTGTGGTATTTGAGACCTGCAACAGTATTTACCGTCTCAGCTACACCCGTGTTCCGATGGAGCTGGAGGCGATGTGTGCTTGACAAGAATGGAAGAACTGGAGAGCTGCCTTTCGGGGCTCCTCTCCACCTTAAAGAAGAACCGGGAACATGTGCCTCTGGAAGTGCTGAAGACACAGTATAAGCAGCCGTATGAAGAACTGGTCAGAAACATCAACCTGACCGCTTCTGCCTATGCAAAATCTGTGCTGCTCCACCGGCTGGTCCTGAATCCGGATGCAGATGTGGAGGAACAATGTACCGTCATCAACCAGATGATACAAACTTCCGGGATGCTGAAGAAAATCAGCTCCTGCATGTCCAAAACCTATGATGTAGGACAGATATATCCTCTGATACTGGAACTACGCCATATGGTCGAACAGGCACTCTGGCCCTATGTGAATCAGGCAACTTGTCTGGTCGCAGATCTGGATGATATAGAAAAAGAACCGACAATTTACAATTTTTTGACACATGAAGTTTATGAAAATGATACCTGGATTCACCGAGAAATCGACCTGCGCTGGAAACTACTGGTACATCTTACTCCCGAACAAAGAGAATCCGTACCACCAGCCAATCATAGTATGAATGGAGGAATTTACCATGAAAGAACAACCATCTAATCCTTGCGAGAAAGTCTCATTTATTTTGACCTATGACCAGCTTGAAGCTGCTTATAACATCTACCGGGAACAATTTATTTCCTGCGACTTCATCCGCCGCTCCATGGAACGTCTGGAGGAAAGAATCGGACTCTGCAACCTTCCATATGAAACGCTGCGTGATGATCCAAGCCTTCTTCATGAAGCATACCTGCAGTTTCTCCGACTGGAAGACTGCAATGTGGCTTATAACGACACGCTGGAGCAGGTAATTGATGCAATCGAACAATGGCTTGCCTCTGGCACCTTATCCCCTGTAAACCTTACGGTTTCCAACCAGAATATGGGTGAAACTTTTGGAACGGAGGTGGATGTGTAATGGCAAATATCTGCTGTGATGATGTGATCTTTTATACAGAAGGAAATCCGGAAGGACTATATGACTTGTGGGAGGACCTGGAAACCTACATCATTCTGAACCAGAATCCTGATTTATGCTGGATTGGCAATTTATTTTCCCACAAGAAAATAGATTCCACCGGAATATCTCTTCGTGGAAATGTCAGCTACATGGAATGGAATGATACGTATATTCTACTTTCTTTAGAGACAGCATGGACTCCACTTTATGAAGCATATCAGGCGATAGCCGCTGCATATCATGTTCCCTTTGTGATGCAAAGCATAGAACCTGGAGAACGAATTTATTATAACACGGATGAAGCACACCTATTTTTCCCTGACCGATATTGTGTCCGCTTATATGAAGAAAGCCTATTGACTCCATGTGGCTTAATAATCGGAGAAAAGCTGGAAGACGGTGAACCATTTGAAACGGAAACAGACGTATTAGAACGATTCAGAGATTGCGGATATCCAGCAGCTACACTAAAAGAGTTGGAGCTCATGTTCGATGCGGATGAACTTATTATTTTTGAATTTACAAATCCATATTTGGATCTGGAGCAGAAAAATGCTTGTGCATGAAACTTCTCCCCTCCACACCAAAGACGATTATCATCAGATTTAAAGGAGGAACACCATGACTGATTTGGAACTGGATGTCTGGGATGCATGGCTCAGGGAACGTCAGGAACATCTGGAAGAAACCCTGTCCAATATCTCACCATCGGAAGAACCCTGCAGATATTACCTGCTAACCGGATATATTCAGGGAATGCTAGAAGCTCTTACCATGCTTACGACTGTTGAGGATGGGAAACGCTTCAAGATCAAACTGGAGCAATTTCGCCAGAATCTGCTCCTCTCTGGAGATTACGATGCTACCGGTAACTATAAACAGGCAGTGAAGAAAACTGCTGTTTAAATACTTCGAGCCGCCCAATCGGACGGCTCTTTTTATGCCCGAAAACGGTAGCCTACACCACGTATCGTTTCTATGTAGTGCGGTTCTTCCGGATTTTCTTCTATTTTCTTTCTCAGATTCTTGACTAACCCATAGACACGGTTATCCACTTCTGACTCCACATCCTCATAAATATGCTGGTAAATCTGTTCTTTTGTAAATACCCGATTGGGGGATAAGGCCAGATAAAAAAGCAGGTCATATTCATGTCTGGTAAGTTCCACAACCTTACCATCTTTGATTACGCTCCGCTGAAGCTGGTCTATTTCCAAACCTTGGAATGTCAACTTTTCAGAATTTGTAATCTCCATAACTTCTAACGTACTTTCGCAGGCTAGAACTGATTTAATTTTATTCAGGATTCCCTCTTCGGAATCAGAAATGGTAAGAATCATCACTTTCCCATAACATCACCTGCTTTTCTTAGCATTTAGCTTTCACTCCTCATTAACAATGTTTATCGATTGGTTACATAGATATATGCATCTTCCAAAGTTACGTCACAAGCTATACATCCACTTTCTGACGGCATATTCTCCCCTAACAGTCTTAATCTAATTCCTTCCTCCGTATACTGCTTACTGGAAATATGATATTTTCTTTCTAATTCTCTTGCAAGGCTTTCGTCCTCTGTACAGCATTCCCATACATGCCCTCTTGCCTTATTCAATAATTCCCTCATTGTTCCTGTATAAAGGAATCTACCTTTTTTCATAACCGCAAGCTGATTACAGGTTGCCATCAGATCCTCCACCACATGCGTTGAAAATAATACGGTGCGTTCTTCTGCAAAATCTACCAGTAAATTACGGATACGGATGCGTTCCTCCGGATCGAGCCCTGTTGTTGGTTCATCCACAATTAAAAAATCCGGCTCATGGAGTAATGCCTGCACTAATCCAACTCTTCGCTTCATTCCACCTGAAAGCTGCCGCATTTTCTTTTTCTGATGGTCTGCAAGACTGGTCTTCTCCAGATAGTAATCAATCCTTTTCTTGCTTTCTCTTTTCTCAATTCCAGCCAGATCTCCCATATACTCCAGACATTCTCGAACAGTCAAAGACGGATACAGATCAATTTCCTGTGGCAGATACCCAATCTTTTTCTGTATCTTTTCGTAATTTGCTTCGCAATATAGCGTACCATCTAACAGAACTTTTCCACTTGTGGGTGCAAGCACCGTTGTAAGCACCCGCATCAACGTTGTTTTTCCTGCACCATTTTCACCTAACAGACCAAATATCCCATGTGGGATTTCCAGATCCACATGATCTACCGCTGTCACTCCATTTTTAAATGTTACTGTTAAATCGTCTATTCTTATACTCATAATCTTACCCTCTCTTCTTTAATATCTTAGGAACAAATGCAAGCATCATCCCCGCAAATACCACGCACAGCACCTTCCCGCCAAGCCATCTCCACTCTGTCAGCTTACCGAAATCACAAGTTCCGTAGGAAAATGGTCCCCAGTTTTTCAAAAACTGAGTTGCCTTTCCGGAAATAGAGAAAAACCAGAAAAGCAGCACGACACCCATACCAATCCATCTGTTTCGAACCAGATTGCTGACAGTTACGGAAAGCACACTCCAAAACAAAACAGTTCCGGGAATCGCAATACAATAAATTCCAAACAAGGCACCGCCATCTAATTCTTCTGTCAGATTCACCGGTTTCTGCCAATAAAAGAGTCCATATGCCAACAAACTGATTCCAATCAGATAAGCTATCTGCACAAATAGTCTTTTATAAACTACCCCTGCCTGCTTTTTTAGATTATAAAGGCAGAATACTTCCGAGCGTTTGCTCTGCACTTCCACCAGATAAGTATCTGCACAGAAAACGACTGCCAGAAGCGAAACAGCTCTTTCTACTGCCTGCCCGATTTCATTCGCATATACAACAGGCTGGATTGCACTCAATATCACAACAAAAGCGATTGAATATGCAATTTTATAATATGGCATACATATTTTTACTTCTTTCTTCAATATACTCTCCTCCTTTTCCACATCCACACCGCTATAAACATGAGCAGTATGGATGCTGCCACAAGAAGCAGTTGATTGAGATATACCTGATGTGGCAATTCCGTTTCAAAAAAATTCCCCGGAAATCGAACCATAATAGAGAATGGTCTTGCATGACACTGTCCTTTGCTATCCCATGTCAGCATATTAGAATAAATGATATAAAGAACCAGCGCCGGAACCGCTGGAAGCGGATTCTTAAACAGCAGCGCTGTAACCGCATACACACAGCAGATCATCAGGATGTTCGGCAGGACATACAGGATCGAATTCTGAACAAAATCCAGTATGTTCATAGCAAATCCTGATTTTACTGCCGTGGCGTAACACAAAATGATAAATACGATATTCATAATGACCAGTGCCGCCGTCATAATGAGAAATCCACTGCTTATTTTCCCGGCAATATATTGAAAAGCCGTCATCGGTTTGGTGTGCAGCAATTCATAAGTATTTTTCCTCATATCCTGGAAAAATAAAAACGCCAGCAGAACCGTTGCAAAGAATGCCATATGCAGGCTTGCAAAATCTGTAAATTTTCTTCCGAAATAATAGGAGAATGGATGTTTCTCAAGATTTTCTCTGATATACCGGTTGACTTCCTCCGGGCTTCCCTGATACCATGAAACGTCCTCATACACATAATTGGCACCATTAAAGTGGTATTCCGTTTTCAGATACTGACACGCCTCCGTAATCTTCATCTGTTTCATCTCAGATATCACTGCCTCCGCCTCTACTTCCGACATGCCAAACCCATTCTCTGTGTCCTGAAGTATCTTTACAATCTCTTTCTCCCACAGTTCTCTCTCCTTATCCGGTGTTGCCGGAATACATCCCTCCATAACATCCCCATCGGAGGCCATTTTTACCTTCCTGAAGGTTTCATCCGACTTCACGTAATGAATGGACAGATAGGGTGCAAGTGTCTGGTACATACTGATTAAAACAACAATCAAACCGATCCAGAATATCGGATTTTTAAGATAATTTTTCAGATTCCTTTTTATGATTGCTTTCATAAGTCATCCCGCCTTTCTTTTTTCTACAAACAGCATAGCCTACAAATCACAACAAAAAAACAACAGCCATTTATTTCTGCTGTTGTTCTTCTAATACATAATTTTTAAACACTGCCTCAACTTCCGCACCGCCATCTGCTACATTTTTTATCAGCAGTTTCCCACCATGCCGTTCGCAGTAGATACGGCTGATATACATACCCATTCCAAAATGCTTTAAGTCATCCTGTGGATTCTCATGATAAAACGCCTGTGTCACCCTGTCGATATTTTCCTGAAATCCAATTCCGTCATCCCTGATACTCATTTTCAGATATTGGGGTGTCACTGTCAGCTTCAGCCTAACTTCCTGATTGGCATAGCGGAATGCGTTAGCCAACAGATTATCCGCTACTTCCATGATGATTTCCTCATCCGCAGTCAGTATTTCAGATTCTCTCACTGTCGTCACTGTAAAATTCTTTTCTGATTTTTCCACCACGACTTCTGCCAGAGCTTCTATCTGGTTTATCAACTGCCGGATATCTACCACGGAACAGTTTAATTCCCGTTCTTCCAATTTCGTCATCTTCCTCATACTATCAATAAAATGGTTCATCCGTTCAATCTGAAGCATACCGCCCCTTAACATCTCCATCATTTTCTCTTGATCAAGCATATCTTCCGGAACAAATTCCAAAAGCATTTCCTGATATCCCCGCATGATTGCAAGCGGCGAGCGGATATCATGGGCAATCGCTGCACGCAGTACCCGCTCATCTTCGATCATCTGCCAAAGTCTACGGTTATTTTCTTCCAACTGCCCACGCATCCTTTCAAATTCCCTGCACAGCATCCCCATCTCGTCCTCGTTCTCATAAGCCATATGAAAATCCAGATCTTCCTCCGCAATCATCTGTGATGCCATCTTCAGTTCCTGAATCGGTCTCTTTAATTTATTTTTGTAAAACAGGCTGACCGCAATTCCACATCCGGCAAAAGAAAAAAGCAATACTCCGTACGTCTGAAGGAAATCACAGGTTTCTGAAATATGCCAGTCCATTCTGCTCATTTTACTCTGATTCGGTCTCGGTACCACTACCTCAAAATTTTCATTGCGGTCATTCATTGCCTGATAATACTCGTCCTGATCCACGTACTTCCACCAGACCTCCTCCTGTATCTGCCCGGCAATCTCAATAATTGACACAGAAAGAAAAAAAGTGACAATCAAGCTGAGTATCGTATATAAAACCATTGTCTTTTTCAAGGATAAATTTCTTATCTTTTCCATCGATACCCCATCCCCCATACTGTCTCAATGTATTCTGTCTGCGTATATTCCGCCAGTTTCTTTCTCACTCTCCGGATCAGTTCCGTAACAACACGGCTGTCACCTTCCGCATCATAACCACACACCTTTTCGTATATCCGCTCCCTGTCAAAAACCTGTCCTGGATTCATGGACAAAAACTCAATGATTGCATATTCCAGCTTCGTAAGCTCCAAATCATTTTCACCGATCTGAACCCTCTTTGCTCCATAATCAATACTGAGGTCTCCGTGGAATCTGTATTCAGACTTCCCTTTATGACGCTCCTCACGCTTCAAATGTGCAATAATACGAGCATCCAGTTCTTTCAGACTAAACGGCTTCAGTATATAGTCATCCCCACCGGATAAAAGCCCGTTTACCCTGTCCTGCTCCTCCACTTTTGCCGTCAGGAAGATAATGGGACAAGTTACTTTGCCCCGGATACGTCTGCATACTTCTAATCCGTCTATTTTAGGCATATTGATGTCCAGCAAGATAATATCCGGTTTCTTATGGATTTTTTCCAAAGCATCTGTGCCATCTTCTGCCATCATTACATCATATCGTTTGATTTCAAAATAGTTCTTTAACATCTTTAATAATTCGATGTCATCATCCACGATCAAAATTCTATATGCCACTTTTATCACCTCGTTTTATCAGTATACAACGAAAAAAACAATAAATAAACAACAAGAGAAACACTTCGAGCCGCCCATTGCCGGACGGCTCCTTTTATGCCCGAAAGCGATAACCAACACCACGTATCGTTTCTATGTAGTGCGGTGTTTCCGGATTTTCTTCTATTTTCTTTCTCAAGTTCTTAATCAGACCGTAAATTCGGTTATTCACTTCTGACTCCGCTTCCTCATAGATATGCTGATAGATCTGTTCTTTCGTGAATACCCGATTAGGAGATAAAGCAACCACAGCGATTTGCTTCAAAAGTCTCTTTCGCCTGGTATACCGTTTATAACTTCTCATGTTTATCACCTTCAATCTGCTTTCAAATTTAATAATCTATATTTTATGACAATTCAGCATATAGAAAAGTTAGTTATTCGTGAAAATTATTTTTAAATTTAGAACTTGCATAACCACTACGATGTAAAAACAGTTTAGAGGCATTTATGACAGAGATTGATTTTATCTGGTTTTCGACTTTCTCCACGAAAGTGGCAAAAAATACCTGGCTACGAATTCCTTCGCTTAGGGCAAATCTGAAATCCTGAACGCTTTTATTCCTGTAGCCGACAAATTTGTCATCAACATAAGGCAAAAGCTTCATTGAGGAATCTATTTCATTTGACATATACTACATCTAGTGTTATACTGTTCTTATATCAATTATTTGTGTCAATCCGGAAAGGATTTATCACACGCAGTTTAGGTTTGAAACGTAGTCAGGAGTTTTCCTATGCCCAACAAGCAGCAGGGACTTCTGGCTTTTTTTATTTTGCAGGAAACTGCATCTATTTTGAGAATGAACATAAGCGTCATTCTCTTTTTTTATGCCTGAACGCAGGGAAAGGAGGATTACGGAAACAAATGATTCCGGAACTGGCACGCCACAAAAGAAAGGAGACTCTATGTCAGTCAAAAGAATTAAGAATCTTGTAAAACAACTCAATGAATACCGTCATGCCTACTACAATCAGGATGCCCCTCTGGTATCTGATGCCGAGTATGACCGACTCTTTGACGAACTGAAGGAACTGGAGGAACAGACTGGTTTCATCCTGTCAAATTCTCCGACACAGACGGTTGGATATTATCCGGTCAGTGAACTTGCCAAAGTCACCCATCCGATTCCACTGCTCTCGCTTGAGAAAACAAAACTGATTTCAGAGCTTTTAGATTTCATGAAAGGACAGGAAGTTCTCTTTATGCTGAAACTGGACGGTTTGACTACCAAACTCATTTACGAAGATGGCAGACTGATTCAGGCTTCTACCCGTGGAGATGGTGAAGTGGGGGAAGATATTACACACAATATCCCGGCATTTTTAAATGTACCGCTTACCATTCCACACAAAGAACGTCTGGTCATTACCGGTGAGTCTTTTATACCAACCAATGATTTTGAACGTCTGAAAGATACTCTGCGTGATGGAAATGGAAAACCTTATATAAACGGACGTAATTTTGCTTCCGGATCAGTACGAAGTCTTGATCCGAAGAACTGTATCGGACGTTGTGTTCGCTTTCTTCCGTTCAATGTATTAGAAGGAATGGAGGATGTTCCCTTCCCGGACAGCAGAGCCTGCAAATTAGAAGGTTTAACACACCTGGGCTTTGGTTACTGCCCGTTTTTCTCAATTTCAGGAACCGGACTTTCAAAAGAATATGCGGAGAAATTCATTCAGGAATTGGTATCCACAGCAGCAAATTTACATCTTCCTATCGATGGCATTGTCATGATTTTTGACAGTCTCAGCTACTCCAAAAGCTGCGGAAAAACCGGACACCACTATAAGGACGGCCTCGCCTATAAGTTTGAGGATGATACCTACGAAACTTTCTTGCGTGAAATTGAATGGACACCGACCAGATTCGGAGAGATTGCTCCGGTCGGCATCTTCGATACCGTGGAGATTGACGGCTGTGATGTTTCCAGAGCTTCCCTTCATAATCTGACCTTTATCAAAAATCTGGAGCTTGTACCCGGATGCCGGATTCTTGTTTCCAAACGAAACATGATCATCCCACATATAGAGGATAATCTGGATCGTGGAAGGTATACCGACATCACGCCTCCGGTCTGCCCTTGCTGTGGTTCCAAAACCAGAACCTACAGCCGTAAGACCAGCGACGGTCGCACCGTAGAAACTCTGCATTGTGATAATCCGCAGTGCGACAGCCAGATCACAAGAAGGTTTGTCCATTTTGCCAGCAAGAAGGCAATGAACATCGAAGGACTGTCAGAAGCCACTTTAGAAAAATTCCTGAATCTGGGCTATCTGCACTCTTTTCAGGACATCTATCATCTGGAGGAACACCGGGAAGATATTGTGGCACTGGACGGATATGGTGAGAAATCTTTCGACCGCTTGTGGGAATCCATCAACGCCAGCCGGAGGACCAGCTTTGTCCGCTATCTAGTTTCCATGGATATTCCTATGATCGGCAGAACCAAAAGCCGGATTCTGGACACCGTATTTTCCGGAAATTTAACTGCATTTGAACAGGCGGCTGTCGGAGATTACGACTTCACTCAGTTAGAGGATTTTGGCGAAATCTTAAATCACAACATCCATTCCTGGTTTGCAGATGAAGCAAATCTTGATTTATGGAAAAACTTACAGAACGAATTCACATTTGAACAAAGAAAGGAAGAGACCATTATGACAAAAGAAAACAAATTTACAGGATGTACCATCGTAGCAACAGGGAAACTGGAGCATTTTACCAGAGACGGTATCAACGATAAGATTCTGGAGCTTGGTGCCAAACCTGGCAGCTCTGTAACAAAGAAAACCGATTACCTGATCTGCGGGGAAAAAGCCGGCAGCAAACTGGCAAAAGCCCAGAGCCTTGGTATTCCAATTCTTACAGAAGCTGAATTTTTGGAGATGATTGCATAACCATCTCTGCAATAGATGAGAATTATTTTGAGGTGTGGCTGAAAGGCCGCACCTCTTTTACAAAGGAGGAATTTATAATGAATCAAACAAATACAAGCAAGCGCATACCTACACAGATCAATGAATTTCGGGGAGATTATGCTTTTCTAAGCAATTTCTATCCGGCACCGGTCTCTTACATGGGACAAACCTATGCAAATAATGAAGCTGCTTTTCAAGCGCAGAAAACACTCTCTGCGAGAGAGCAACGCAAATTCTGTATTTTTCGGATGCATAATCCTTCTGATGCAAAGAAACTCGGCAGAGATCTTACATTACGCCCGGACTGGGAAAAAGTGAAAGTCCGGCTCATGTATGAAATCTGCATGTGCAAATTCATGCAGAACCCGGAACTCCGGGATAAACTTCTTGCAACCGGAGAGTCCACACTTATTGAAGGAAACAACTGGGGTGACTATTTCTGGGGCAAAGTCAATAACTGCGGAGAAAACCAGTTAGGAATCATCCTGATGGATGTACGTGCGAAGCTGCAGTGGAATGCAGAAACAGCGCCCAATAATATACCTCAATGTCTGCAATAAAGGAAAGGATGGTCTAATAGAATGAATGAAAATGCAAAAACAAAATTAGTGCTTGAGTATACTGGCATGGATGATTTTTCCTGTCCGGTATATAAGGACCAATTCGGAAAGTTGTGGAAGGATATTGACCTTGGCAAAGAGCCTGAACCGAATCTTTATTCTTTATCTTTTAACCATATTGATGGAGAACCTTCCCATCCCATACAGCAGGAGTACACATTTCATCCGGCTCCGTATCAAAGAAGTTCCTATGAATTCGAGTACCGGATGTTAAGTAAATTACAGTCTGACTGTGAATACTATCTGGGCTACGGAAATCGCAGTCCGTCTATCCTATGCAATCATAGCGTTCAAAACCATATTGCCCGTATGAAAGAATTATGGAATGGTTTTCCCACAGATCAGAAACCGGAATGGCTGACCTGGGAACAGCTTCTTCAGTACGAAAAAGTAATGACAGAAACCGGAATACCCGTGAAGAACTGCTCAGACTAGACAATTCATCATTTATCAGAAATTACCCTCTATATTATCCATTCATATTTTGATATAATAGGAACAGTTGAAAGAAAGGAGCATTTCCCATGTATCTGAAAAGAAAAGTTTACGATCAGCTTCTGGATTGGAAAAACGATACCGTCCACAGCACCTTGGAAGTGAATGGTGCCAGACAGGTCGGAAAAACATATATTATCAATAAATTTGCGGATGAGAACTTCAGGCACAAGATCTACATTAACCTGTTTGATTTGTCCGGCAAACAATTTATGGAATGTTACAAAAAAGCCACAGACTGGACTCCCGGTACAAAACGACCGGAGCAGCCGCTTCACGATGCTTTTAAACTCTTCGATCCGGATTTTGAAGATACCAACGATACAGTCATCATTATTGATGAAATTCAGGAATCCTCAGAGATATTCAACCGTATCCGAGAATTTACCCGCTATTTTCAAGCGCATTTCATTGTAACTGGAAGTTATCTGGGACGTGTACTGGAACCGGAATTCAAATTCTCCAGTGGAGATATTACCAGTATCCGTATTTATACCCTTTCCTTTAAAGAGTTTTTGGAAGCATTGGATGACCAGCTTTTTCAGAAGTATCTATCACTTCCACTGGATCATGCAGATGACACCGTACCGGAACTATATGACGAATTAAAGAATGTTTACGACATCTATAGACAGATTGGCGGCTATCCAAAGGTTGTGGAAACATACCTTAACACAAAAGACGTGGAAGCAGCTCAAAAAGAGCTTGTTAGAATCATCCGCATTTTCTTAAACGAATCTATGCGGTACTTTGATGACATCACAGATATTAGTGTTTTTACCAACATCTTTTTAAGCATCTGCCGTATTCTGCTTCGTGAAAAGAAAGGATTAGATGAGGACAGTATAAGTGAAGAACTGCAAAAGCTCGTTACAAAGAATTACTCCAGTAATCTTTCTAAAGCAACCTGCTATCGTGCTATCAACTGGCTTTACCATTCTGGAATCATCGGTTTCTGTGGCAAAATCACAGAACTGGACATCTTGAATTTCAAACCGGGAAGCCGCTGCTTCTTCATGGATCTTGGAGTTGCATATTATTATCTCTCCAGAACTGGTGCTACTGTATCAACTATGGATGGCTCATTGAACGAAAACTATGTTTACATTAACTTGTCCAAACGCCAGGAATTCCCGGAAGAAATTATCTTTGAGACACCGGCTTTTGCTACTTATAAAGGTGGTGAAATTGATTTTGTAGCTCAGACATTGAAAACTCACATCCGCTATCTGATTGAAGTTAAAGCCGGTAAGGGAACTGCATCTACTGCCTTGAAGGCATTGGAACAGGGGAAGGCCAATAAACTACTATATCTGAAAGGTGATACCAAAGGCGGAACCGTTGGAAACGTACAAACACTTCCTATCTATCTGCTAGAACAATATCATTTTTAATCAAAGAAAGAATACTTCGAGCCGCCCATCCGGACGGCTCTTTTCATCTATATTCTTGTATATTTATTTTACTAACAGCGCATCATTCTTTGAAAGAAGATATATACAGTATTGATTCATACTGATGCCTTCTTTTTTTGAGTGTTCCGCCAGATCCCGGTGTAAGCTGCGTGGCATCCTTATTTTAAACTGTCCCGAATACTCTTCCAGGCTTCCCGGTTCGTGAATCTCAATCCCTTCTTCCAGTGCAGCTTCTAACCATGCTTTTTTTGCATCCGCTGCATTTTCAACTGCCCTTTCTATCGTCTCTCCACAGGTGATGCATCCCGGCAGTTCCGGATAAGAAACCACAAATCCACCTTCATCCTTATCTTCCACAATTTCCATGCGATAGGACATTGCCAAATAATCATTCAGTGTCTTCATCGTTTTTCGCCTCACTTTCTACAATCTGCTTTACCATTTCAACATAAATTTTCTTGATTGGTTCGTGTTTCGGTATTGTTATCGGCTGGCATCCCGCTTTACGGAATGTATAATGGCTGCTCCCACTTCTCGGAGCATTTATCTCATATCCATAACTTTCTAATACTTTTCTTAATTCATCAAAACGAAGGTCTTTCGATAATGAGCAAATTCTTGTCAATAGTTTATCCCATTTCGACATCTTTAATGCCTCCTATCTATAGTATATGTGGTGTCATATGTGGTGTCAATCTGTTTTTCATCTTTCTTGGTCAAATAAGGGATGTAGCTCTTTCTTAGCATCCGCTACAAATGCTTCTTTCCTCGCACTTACCATATATATCTTCCAGAGCATCAAATGCAGGATTTCCGCATCCACCACACTGCATTTCTTTTGAACCATGCGGACAAACGGGCAGATTACTGTATCTGACAGCTTTTCCCCTTTAAGCAGCAGCTCCCCATCCGTTCCATATACTTCATACAGACATTCCAGAATACTCCCCAGATCTGTCACAAATCGGAAGGCGGGCTTTACATATTTCTTTTTGGCTTCCATCATCTATCTCCTCTACATCCGAACAGTCAGCCCGCCGAGGCGTGTCTTCGAAAGTCCCACAAGATACCAGTTCTCGTCCATTTCAATCCGAACCGGAATCCATACATCCCTTACCTTCACATCAAAGCAGTCTCCACAATGCAGTCCCCCATAATAGGATTCAATACCAAACCGGATATCATATCTTCCCATAGATGGATCATAAATCAAAGTACCTATTCTTTTTTCACTCATATTGCTTTCCTCCTGAAATTCTTTGTTCTATATAAGTAATAGGGCTTTCATTCTAGGTATTGGAAAGTTCCGGATATTTTTCATAAAAAGTTTTACGATACCGGTAAAAAGTCGAGTGTGTCATTCCCAGACTCTTCCGAAGCTGCGTCGGTGTCATTTTTCCGGAAATAACGCTCTGGAAGTTCTCGTCAAAGGTTTCCTGCTTCATCACGCTTGGTCTTCCATAATCATCCCATTCACCCCGCAATTTCTTCGCTTCTATACCTTCCCGCTGTCGCTTCTCCTTTTTCTCCAGCTCTGCCTGCGCCATAGAAGCATAAAGCTCCAGCATCATGTTATTGATTGTTTCCAGCATCATCCTTGCCATCGCATTATCCATCACAGATAAGTCCATAAGCGTAGTCGGCAGTTCCAAAACCATAAGCCGCACTCCCATGTCCTTGATCCGCTGGATCTGCTGCATGGTGTCATGCTTGTTTCTCCCCAGTCTGTCCAATTCTGTAACAATCAAAATATCTCCCAGCCGCAGGACATCCTCCACTAAAACGGTATATCTCGGACGATTAAAATTCTTCCCTGTCTCCTGATCCGTAAAAATATTCGTAAGTGCCATCTCATGCTCGTTACAGTACCGCTCAATTTCCTGTATGCCACGATCAAGATGCTGCTCCTTTGTACTGGTGCGGTGATATCCATATATCTGCATCCACATTTCTCCTTTCCCTGTCCCAAAATATCCACACTTTTGTTGGCATATCTCAAAACTGTGTGTGTAACCTTTTTAAGATATAATCCCCCTTTCCGGAACGTACTTCTAAAATGTATACATTTGGGGATATGTTTCTTTTCTATTTCTGTACGTACCAGAGCCGAAAAGTGCAACAAATATGACAAAAAACTCCCAGAGGATGTTACTCCCCTGAGAGTGGTTGAAACTTATAGCCCACACCTCGGACGGTGCGGATGTAATTCCAGTTCCGTGAATCTACTTTTAACTTTTTACGAAGCTGGCTAATGCAGCACATAACCGCATTAGCACAGTCAATCGGTTCTTCCTTCCAGACATTACGATAAATCTCCTCGTGAGAGAATACCCAGCCAGGATGTTCTGTTAGATATTTTAGTACCGTAAATTCTTTCAGACTCAATTCAATCTTTTGATCATTCATAAAAACAGTATGACAGCGAATATCTATCTGTAGGTTTTTGTCTTTGTAATGCAATTTACTTTCCTCCTAATCTGTTTCACCTTATCACAGCTAATCTAAAATGCTATTATTAGACTGCCAAAACTCAAATTCAAAACCAGAGCAATGCTTTACCTGCAAATAGTCTGGTAATAGACCAGTAGAATCGCAATAGCTGCAAGAGCCAGAAACGGCAAACACATAATTACCGGGGCAGAGTGAAGTGATAAATAAGAACCACTGATTTTTTAGCATTTCAGCCGGATATACAAGCCATCCCCATAGATTGGTGACCGTTACTGTTAAAATTACAGCACTGCCTATATATGTGGCAGCTCCTTTCCGGGTAAAGTTAAAGTCGCAGACCTTTACGACCTACGGCTTAATAGTACGAAAAGACATTAACTTTTCTGTAAAAGAATTTGATGTACTTTATATGCTATATTCTAATCCAGGGATGGCTTTTACTAAACAACAGATTTATGAAGCAGTTTGGCATGAAAAAGCAAATGGTTATTTCCACGCCGTGGAAAACACTATTTTTCAAATACGCAAGAAGATAAAAAAGTATTCCAGCGACAAGAATTACATAAAAACAGTAGTTGGATATGGGTATAAATTTGAAGTTTAATCTGCAGGATATAAGGAGCACCGGGTTTGAGGGAGATTCCCCACTAAGAAAATTTCTATGTTCTGGCTACAAAGCCGGAACATAGGTCGGCATCCATCCCTGTTTCTTCCCAATCCTGCAGACCTAATAAGAAATCAGCTAGTGACTTCTTCATCAAAAGTCTTTTTTTAGAGAAATAATCCATTTTTCAATAGCATCCGCCAAAACTATCTGCTGTTGCAATACTGCCATACCAGTCTTAGGGATTTCCGGATCATTCTCTTTCTCTCGAAGATTTTCCTCCAGATAAGTTTTTAATATTTCAATATTTTCCTCAATACTGGCAATACATGATTGTTGACTTTCAGGCGGTAACTTATCCAAATTTACAATTACTGCATTAAAATCTAAAAAAAAGTGAATGGGTTTAGAGGCTGTTTCCATCATAAGCTTTACAAATTCTTTTTCGCCTTCATCTGTTAATGAATAAACTGCTTTTTCAGGCATCTTACCTTCTTTCACAATTTCTCCTTTAATGAAGCCTTTTTCCTCCAACTGAATTGCTTTTTTGTAAATGGATGGTGTACTGATTTTTACCCATTTTGATATATTACGATATTCCACTAATTTTTGAATATCATAGGCTCCCATCGGTTCCTTTTTCAATATTCCTAACACAATTAAATCTATTGTAGCCATAGTTCACCCACTTTCTATATCCACGAAAGCTATAAAATACTTACGGTTATATATACTGTAATTTATAGTATTTGATTTTATACCTCTTGTCAAGGAAATTGCAGGATACACGCTTGACAACTACTATAAATTATAGTAGTATTCTCTCACGTAGTATACTATAATTTATACTACTATAATTTATATTCTTAATTGAAAGGAGTATTTGAAATGAACAAGAATAACAACAAAATGGATTTATTAGGAAATGCACCTGTTCCCCAAGCACTAATGGCTCTTGGTATACCGATAATGATTGGTATGCTTATTAACGCTCTCTACAATTTGGTGGATGCTTATTTCATAGGAGGACTTGGCGAGAGTCAAATGGGTGCAATTTCCATTGCGTTTCCTTTAGGACAAGTAGTTGTTGGTTTAGGTCTGATGTTTGGCAATGGTGCCGCCTCCTACTTATCAAGACTTTTAGGGCGAGGAGATAGGGAAGCTGCAAGTAAAGTCGCCAGTACTGCATTATACAGCAGTGTTTGTATTGGCGCAGTTATTATTATCGGAACTGCAATTTTTTTGAAACCTATTTTAACCATGTTAGGTGCAACAGACACGATTATGCCATACGCCCTTTCTTATGGAAGAATCTATGTTATTTCATGTATTTTCAATGTATTTAATGTAACGATGAACAATATCGTTGCAAGTGAAGGCGCCGCAAAAACAACTATGTGTGCATTATTATTAGGAGCTGTATTGAATATTGGTTTAGATCCTATTTTCATCTATACTCTCGACATGGGGGTTGCTGGTGCGGCAATCGCTACAGCAATTTCTCAAATGGCTTCTACTCTTGTATATTTAATTTATGCATTACAGAAAAAAAGCGCTTTTACATTTTCCATTAAGGAATTTTGTCCTTCTAAGCAGATCATAACTGAAATTCTGAAAATCGGTATACCCACATTGACTTTCCAGCTTCTTACAAGCCTTTCTATCGCATTCATAAACCGGGAAGCTAATATCTATGGAGATGCTGTTATCGCCGGAATGGGCGCTGTTACAAGAATCACTTCAATGGGAACTCTGGTTGTGTTCGGCTTCTTAAAAGGTTTCCAACCAATTGCCGGCTTTAGCTATGGTGCCAAAAAGTTTGATCGGCTCAGGGAAGCAATTAAAACTTCTATCTTATGGTCAACAATATTTTGTGTAGTTGTGGGATTGACAATAGCCCTATTTTCCACACAGATTATTTCGCAATTTACAGAAGGCAATACAGAGATGATTTCTGTAGGTCAAAAATCGCTAATGGCAAATGGATTTTCCTTCTTCGTATTTGGATTTTACACAGTGTATTCTTCTCTGTTTCTTGCACTTGGAAAAGGCACCGCCGGATTCGTTCTTGGGGCTTGCCGACAAGGTATTTGCTTTGTTCCGATCATTCTGTTGCTCCCATCATTCTGGGGCATAAATGGAATACTATATGCACAACCGATTGCCGATGTAATTTCTGCTATTGTTACTGTGTTTATGGCTCTACATCTTCATAAAGAACTGGCAACAACAAAAGAGCATTAAAGCATCAGGCAACATAATAGATCAACACCGTCTGCCGCTTCGAACTGAGGCAATATCACCCTTCAAAAAACAATCACTCCCAGAGGATGTTACTCCCCTGAGAGTGATTGCAGCCTTTGTTTAAGATAACTTACTCAATTATCTGGAATCTCTGGATACACTGAAGCAATGTACTTACCAGTTCCTGATACAGATCTTCATCAAATCTGCCATTCACAATCGCATTCTTAATTAAAAGCGGCTTATATATCTCTAAAATCTTCAGTACCGCATCTGCATTTCCTTCTTTTGCCTTTAAAAGTAATCGTTCAAAATTCATTAGTTTTCACCTCCCATCACCTTGCGGATCTTCCGGATTGCATAATAATAAATACCCTTGCATCGCTCCTCTGATAACCCGTTTAGCCTGCTCATTTCCTCAAAAGTACGTTCTTCAAACACATGCTGGTAAATCAGCTTCCGTTCTTCATCCCGCAGCGTATGAAGCGCTTTCATCAGTCTTTCATCTGACATCTTATTCCATTCTGGATATTTCCCCTGTGCCTCCTGCAATAAAAGCTGCTCCCTCGTTTGGTTCTCCAGCAATTCTTCGATTACAATTCTTGCCTCCATCTGTCCAATATCCTCCAACAGTTCTTCTGCATCAGCCATCTGGATTTTCTTCTCCAGATAATCATGTCGTTTTCCACGGACAAACTGTATCAGATATGCTGTAAAGTGATTTTGTATCTTTGATCCTGTATATGTTTTTTTGTTCATTTGTTTTATCCTCCGAAATTTTTTATCACGTTCCAAAAAATTCCGAGGATGGCGGTGAGCGGCAACAAAACGTGACACTGCCTTCATTTTTTCGAAAAAAAGAAAGGCTGGACCACTCTATTCGTAGTCCAGCCGATACTTCTCTTTCTATGTAATTGTGTAGGATATGCGATGATAGTATCTCATATACTGCATATTCTAACTTCTCTCCGACACATTGTATGGATAAGATTTTTTTAACAGATTCAGTTCCTCTTTGGCTTTTATCTTATGCTGTCCATTCATGTCTGTCGTACTTACTTCCATGTTTCTCTATTTGTGCATGTGTTATCCTGCTTATCATAACGCACTTTAACGCATTTCGTATAGTGTTAATCTACGATAAAATATATGCATTAAGTGAGGTGATATAGATGGTGAAAAAATTATTGGGAGATGCAGTCAGGGAAGAACTTCTCCGCCGCAATCTTTCGCAAAACAGCCTTGCGGAACAGGCAAAGATTTCTTTACGGACTGTCTCTGATATTGAAAACTATATTGGCAATCCACAGTTGGAAACACTTTATGCCTTGGCAACTTACTTACATATTTCCATAGATGCTATATTTTCTAACCAGAAAACGAACCCGGATTCTACCATGCAGCAAATCATGGCAGAACTAAATTCCTGCCCGGAGGAGCAGAAACAGCTTGCCCTTTCTACACTGCGTGGACTTCTGGATGGATTCAAGAACCTAAGTTAAGGCTCTCCCGTATCCTTCATCATCTACACATTATACAAAGACAATCTGTGAGTAATCTGTGAATAGTCTGTGAGTTTTCTGTCTATTCCCATTCTGATACAAAGAACAGGAGAGTACACTGCCATAAGCATGTGTATCTCTCCTGCTTTTTTATGCCCTGCGAAATGCACTGATAGCATCCACTACATTCTGTCTCATAGTCTGATCCATCCGCAGCGGTTCTTCTTCCATCAAATCAACTTCTGTGGGCATTTCTCTATTTATCTTAGAAACGTCCTGCCCTTCCAATACCTTTCTTACTTCTTCCCGGATGATTTGCTGCATCATTGGCCGGAGCATATCCGGTTCCATGCTTATACTGCCATTACCTGTCTCATCCGTTCTTCCCGTATATGCCAGAATTGCCGCAACGATCAGTTTTGCTTTTTTCTCTGTCGTATTCAGAAGTTCTGTCACATACACGTGATCTGGATCCGACTTATCAAAACCAATAGTGAATACAAACGGATTTTTCTTTCCCATAAAATCACACTCCAGCCTGTGTCATGCGATACAAAAGATCATATCCATCGGCATTTGCTTTCATATCCCGGATAAAGGTATGTTTTCCCAACCGGTCTGCCTGCTCCAGAAATCGTTCCAGAAGCACTGCTCCGCCGCCGATAAACACCGTATAAGTAGATTTTGTATCAATGCCCCGCTCTCGGATGCTGTTCAGAAGATCGGTAACAAAATTCTGAACCATGGTTTCTACTGCCTGTACAACAGCTTCCTCATAATACTGCGTTTTTCCCTTGATGATACTGTCGATATCTGCCTCCTCCAGAAGCATGTCATATTCACTGTTAATACTGGAAATGATATCGTTATACATGGTAATCACACCTTTTTCCAGAGAATCACAATAATCCATATCCGGTCTGCCACTTCTCATCAGAAGATAATCAGAAGTAAATCCGCCAATATCAATCCCTACGACTTTCGGAATCTCACGGATTTCCATCATCCTCGTCATCATGGCTGCATAATCCTGCGGAAACGCCATTACATTCTGTATACAGAGGTGATAGACTTTATCGTTGAAGCACAGTTCCTGCACCTTCCCGTCCCCTTTGAAATAGCGTTCATATCTCTCACAAAGCTCTGCAAAATGCTTCGGCGGAAGCCCAATCGGAAGTTCCACCTGAATGACATCCTCCGGCTGGATCTGGCTTTTCTGCTCCAGCTCCATTGCAATGGCAAATAAGGTCAGAATCCAGAATCGGTTCCGGCTGTCCTGCGTCTTGTCCCTCTGGTACGGAATCCGCTTCTCACTAAGGGTATAATACTTTCCCTGATATTTCAGATACTTCTCTCCCCTGGCAGGCTTTTTATCCTGTTCCGTCAGTCCTGTGGTAAAGATAAAATGACAGGTTTTCATGTTCCGGTTCCCGTGATCCACGGCTACTCTTAATTTTTTAATCATAATGATTTCACTCCTTTGTATTTGATACTTATTCTGTACGTAGGAGGTACCTAGAGTGCAACTCTTTATAATCCATTTTCTTATTTTACCAATCAAAAAATTCAAAAAACAAAAATTAAAAATTATCTTTTTTAATTTTTTAAATAAATGCAACCGTTACAATATTTACTGTGTATCTTATTACAAAGGGAACCTTGGAAAGGAGTCGTGTACATATATGAAGGCTTATAAAAAATAATCAGTTTTATCCTAACACTCGTTATGATGCTGTCGCTAAGTGTTAATGTTTTTGCAGCAGAGCCGCTTACAGATGACCCTAATATGATTGAATGGAAGTACACTGTGTTTGCTGACGAAAGCCTGCAGAAAGTTGTTGAAGAAGGTGTTATTCCAAATGCATATGCCCGATATACTTGGCGCGGAATCACATTGAAAAATGGCGAAGTCGCCATATTAACACCATCAAATAACAGTATGGGACTTTATTGTAATAGCGGCAGATACATAACTATAAATTACACTTTGAGCCGTTCTGCTTTTCATCGTTCAAGAGTACGCGCATACGTAGCTGGACCTTCATCAGAATTTGTGCGTGAGATTACAGCAAGTGGTTTGCGTTCAGGATTTACGACACAGGCAACAGATTACTATTACGGCATGGTAACTAATCTGTCCTCTGATGCCTTTACAATCAAATCATTTTCTATTACATTTTAATAGTGGAAAATATTTCAAGTGCTGGTGAGTACTTATCCTGATTTTAATTGAAGCTTTTTAACTTGGTTTCTCGGTTCCCTTTTTTGAAAATACACATTCCCATTATTAAACCACTGCTATAGTATTCACTGAATTTATGAGGTAGAAGCATGTTATTTAACATAGATGAGAAACAACTGATGCTCGAACTAAAAAATAAAGATGAGCGCGCTTTAAAAATATGTATGAACAAATACTACAGATATGTTGTATACATAGTCGAGAATATTATTGGAAGTGCTTTGCCATATGAAGACAAGGAGGAGGTCGTGTCTAATGTTTTTGTAGCTCTATGGAATTACAGTGCAGATTTAGATACAGATAACTACAGCACATTCAAACCCTATTTAGGAACAATCGCAAGAAACATGGCAAAAAACGCATTACGAAAAACCTCTAAGATGCATTTTGAAAATTACGAAGATGCGTTTCAGGTTGGAACGAACGAACATATTGAATACGGGCCGTTAAAAGAAGAAGTAATCAAATGCTTAAAAGAAAGCATATATGAACTATCAGTTGACGAAAGAAAATGTTTTATCTCGTACTACTATTACACTAAGACAATCGCTGTAATAGCAGAAGAAACCGGATTAAAAGAATCTACAGTAAAATCCAAACTGTTACGCGGACGTAAAAAATTAAAACTAAAAATGGAAAAGAAGGGATTTAGATATGAAGACTGTAAAATTTTCTTTGAATGAGTTAATGAGTGAAATTGATGAATCTTTTATTGAGGAAGTGTATTTTCATGATTGCAATAAAATACTGAAAAAATATTCCAAACAAAAGATACGTCAAAATGTATTTTGTAAAACAGCTTCAAAACATAAGCCTTTAAAGTTCACTTATAGAACTGCAATTATTGTAACTGTGGTTTCAGTGTTTTTGTGTATGCCTGTATATGCTGCAATCAGTCATCTGTTAACATCGGCTTTAATTGATGACAGCAATCGACATTTAATCGGGACAGAAACCAATGATAGAAGCTACATCATATTAAAAGACGGTGTATATACCAATGAAAAGGGGAAAGTTGTTGATATTGAGGAATTAGCCAAATCTTCATCAGAATTTCCTGAAAGCAGAATTGTTAAAAGCAGTCTGATGCCTAATTTCATACCATCATCAATAGTAGAGATTCCTACTGATAAATCAGATGAAATGTATATCATTCCAGAAATAATTCTAATCAACAATTCACTTTGTGTACTTACACAAGACAATGGAAAGGGATGGGAACTAACTGATAAAGATAATATAGTCATTTCGTTTGATAAATATAAATCAGACATTACAGTATCCCAAGATTTGATTATCGGTTATGTAAAAGACGGGATAATGTATGAAGGAGAAGTGTTCGATGAACTGAGTGGAAAATATAGTTTCTCACCAGATGAAAAAGGGGAATATTTTTTCTATCTGCTTAGCGGAAGTTCCGATTATCTATCTCTTAAAAGCGGTAATCTGGAGGTAAATTAAATGTTGCTTTTGCGGGACTTCAGCATACCAATTAACTTTAGTATAAGGACAGGAAGACCTCTTCCGTACAGGAATAGGTCTTCTTGCTGTCTCCGTGCATGCTTTAAAGTATAAATAGGCTTTAATCTGGATACAATTTCAACTGCATCGTTGATACACGCTGTGTTTATCTCGTTTACTGTATCATTCATAAGAATTTAATTGGTTATGTTTATTGTGATGATAGAGTAGCCTTTGTTTTGAACATCTTCCTTGAAAGATTTGTAAACGATACTGTAGATTATCATATTCATTATGTCGGCGTAGATTCTTTAGATGAAGAATGTATTGAATGCAGAAAATACTCTGATTATTGTGAACATATTTTACCTGCTTTCTGGATAGATGACGATTTTTGTGAATAATGAAACACTGGTGTTTGGTTATTCAAAATTTAAGCTGATAGATACTGGTGTTAAGTATATTAATCCGAAGCATTTTTCCGCAAAAAACTTTGTAAAGTATTGCAGATTCAATAAAGAGTGAAATTACAGTAAAATAAAAGATAGTTTTTTCGTTCCTTTGTTATGCCATTGTTCTACGCCGGAATCTTTTCTGCCATCTCCGGCAGGCACTTCTCAAATAATTCCCGATATCTTCGATACCCTTCATCCCGGAGTGGACCTTGCAGTGATGTCAGAGACCAAAGGAGAAGCTCTTCCTCTTCCACAGCATACGGAGAGGTATAGACAAATTTTTTCCCGTCAAAATGCGGTTTTGATAACTTCAGTATTTCCGTAATCTCTCCTTTTGTTTCCGCCTGCATAATCATTTCCACTTTCTTCCGATGGAACTCGCAGACGATGCTCTCCAGAAATCCCTGCTTCAGATAAAATTCCGCCCTTCTATAAAGTTTTACAAGAGCCTCCACTCTTTCATCAAATAACTTGTCCTTTTCACTGACTATCATCTGTGCCAGTGCGTTTGCATGTTCCATAACCAATGCTGTTCCCATTACATTTCCTCCCATAATAAAAGCTGGCATAAGAAATTTCTTCTCACACCAGCACGATTCTTTTATTCCTCTGTGATGATCTCACTGCTTAATTTTCCATGTACCAGATAGCGATAATTCCGTCTGGAATTGACACAGGTAGACAGCGTAACTATCCGATCCGTTGCCGACAGCTCGGTGCCGGTATCATAATCCCTATAAGAAGACACCGTATCCAGAAACGTCTGAAAATCTTCCGCTTCCGGGAAATGATACCTATATCCCTCACTTCCGGTTCTTCCCGCATAGCAGGAAAAGATACGATACTTGAGGATCTTGTCCGGCAAATAGAGATAAAACTCCGGATGTTGTTCAAATAGCTCTTTGTCTTGGTACTTATCCAGAGTTCCGAACATGCTCCCGTTTTTCATATTATGCCCGTACACGATCGTATTCTGATCCGTAAAGTCCGGCTGATTATGGCAGTCCACAAAGATGCTCCCGTTGATATTGGATTCTCCCGAAAAAAGGTGATGAAGATAATATGCATTATCTTTCCCCTGTACCACCGGATAACTAATATCCAGTGCCGGAATCTGAATCCACGCTATGACATCCGGATTAACCGCTTTTAAACCTGCAAAATCAATTTCTAGATACCTATTCTTAGGTTCCTCCTTTTCTTTCTCAGACTCCGGTGATTCTTCTTCCTCTGGTTCCTGAACATATTCCTGCAGTTTCTCGTAACTTACGTCCCCTTTCTGATACTTCAGATAAGCACCAAAGAGTTTTCCTGCCGCTGCGAGAAAAACAAGCAACAGGCAGATAATGAGTCCTGCAAGAACCGTATTTCCTTTTTTTCTCATGATTGTTCTCCTTTCGGAAGAGCCGAAGTCTGTGCCCCGGTTCCTTCCTTCTGTTTGATGGCGGCTAAATAGTCATCAATCCCCTTGTGTTTCCCGTTCCACTCCCCGCTCTCGTCCATATCCCAGACCATCCGGTTCATCGGCAGGGAAAGCTCCCGGCAGATTTCATAGACCTTATTGCAGCCGTTCTGGATAATCCTCCGTTTCTCCGCCTTATGCTGGCAGATAACAGGGGAACGCTCAAAACAGACCGCACACTTACTGTCATGCTTATTGCAGGCTACTTTCATCTTCTTATCCATGTCATACGCCTCCAAAAGCTGTTTCATCCCATATCCTTTCATCCGCTCCAGCACCGGTTTCAGATTCCGGTACTGGTTCACTCCGGCAACGCACACAAAGGTAGCGCCGGACAGATAATGGGCTATGGTCCCTTTTAAGGCTCCTTCGGTCAGATAGACACGTTCTGCGGCAAGATCACCGATCACATGTACCGGACTTCCGGAGGAAACTCCCTGGTCATAATTGACACTGGACAGCCAGATATATTTTTTCGTGTCAGTCACATGATCTACCCGGATCTGAAAACCCTGGATGAACCCGTCCAAAGAAACTATGGGAATCAGGATTCCTGAGTTTTCTGCTTTGAAGTTAATCGTCCAGTTTCCGTCTGTATCCCGGTAGAATCCCGGCACGCCTTTCACCATATATCCTTCTTCTGCCAGCCTTTTGACCAGCTTCTTCATTCCAAACAGCGGGACACTCCGGTAACGCTGTGCTTCGATCTGTTCCGGTTTTAATCCTCGTCTTTGCAGATCCTCCTGATGCTTCCTGTTAAGCGTGAGCATGGACAGCATTCTCTGATACGTCCGGTGGATTTCCTCTATGGGTGCAAGCTCTGCCGTTGCCTTTTCTTCCTGTACCGGCGTTGCTTTGATATAATCCGTCCGGTATTCTCCTTTTCCTAATGCTTCCCGGATCTGCTGATTTGCTTCGGAGAGTGTAACATTGTGCAAATCCGCATAAAGCTTCAGCATCCCCCCGGACGCATCACAGCGGTTGCACCGGAATACATTCTTTTCCACATTGATATTCAGTTTTCCATGCGTCTCTCCACAAAACGGGCAGTCATAATAGTTTCCCCGCCGCTTTCTGAGATGCAGCACCTGCACCACATCCAGTATTCCATAATCAAACCCAGACATATCATAATACATCCCGGTCTCTTCCTCCTTTCCCCCGCAGAAAAAAGCTCTCTGCGGGGTTCTTCCTTAACCAGCCATCGGCATTGCTTTTTGTAAAATTACCTTTGCTGCCGCCGGAACCAGATTGTTCGGTCCGGAATATTGCTCGGCAAACCACTGGATCGTTGACGGGCTTTCAACTGCCACCTGTCCCATGGTCTTTCCGCCGTATTTTCCCTTTCCCGGAATCACAGTCCCGACTGCCATTTCATAGTTCATGTGTTTCATCAGTTCTTCTACCGGAAGGGACGTATCCAGATTCTGTAATGCTCCCTGCAGCATCTGTCCGGTCTTTGGCGGCGTAGAGGCAGCCGGAGCGGAACCGTAGCCAGGCATTTGTCCACTGCCATGGTAAATGGTGCTTCCCGCCGCCTGTGCCTGCTGATAGAACTGATTCATCATCTGCTGGCCTGCATATTCCGGCTGACCTGGCATCTCTCCATAAGTTGGCATAGGGGCATTTGGCATGACACCCGAATCCGGCATGGCTGCATTTTCCATGGCACCTGAATCCGGCATCTGTGGATTCTGATATGGAATTCCGGCATCTACCTGTGCAGGATCATTTTCCTCTCCCACATCCGCAAACTGCACACCATATCCGGCATCCGATAATGCCCTTCCTACGGCTGCTGTTTCTGCCATTTCCAGAAATTTGTCTCCAAACTTCGGGTCATCGCTCCGGAATTTCTGCGAAAAGGAATTGGCTACATAATTGTCTTCCTGATCACATTTATCCAGATAGATACGTGCTTCCACAACTGCCATGTTCTCTGTGAAAGTGATAATCCGGCTGATGATCTTTCCTGCCGGATTGACCAGACGAAACCATAGCTTCCGGTATTTCACATCCAGATAAAGCTGCTCCTCCTGCCCTTCTTCTCCAATCTTTCTTGCCAGTTCCATCGGATGGAAGCCATCCACACGGTTCAAAGCGGCAACTGCCTCTGATTTCTTATACAATAATTCTTTCATTCTCTGCTCCTTTCATTTAGAAAAGCAGACGTTCCCCTATATAAGAGTAATAGTCCGCTTATTTCAAAAATTGAAAAATATTTTTAAACAACAAGTTTTAACTGCTCCATTTCCGGTTTCTGTTCACTCTGATACTGATCGTAATACTGTACGATCCGCTCACTCAGAATGGTGTTCCTTGTCCCGCTGTCATCCGTATGGATTGCCTGACAGACTGCAGCCCATTCCCCTACCAGATAAACCTTGCTTTTCGCTCTGGTCACTCCGGTATAGAGAATATTGCGCTTCAGCATCATATAAAAGGCTTTTACCCAAGGGATGATGACAACCGGACATTCGGAACCCTGTGCCTTATGGATGGTTGTTGCGTTAGCATGTTCGATCATTTCCATCTGGTCAGCTTCATATTGCACCTGCCGCCCATCCGGGAATCCGATCACTGCCCTGGCATTTCCATCCTCATCCGTGATACAGTCCAGTATCCTGCCCAGATCGCCGTTACTCGCCATCTCGGTATTTTTATTCTGTAAAATCTTATCGCCAACCCGGAACACCTGACTGCCGATATGCAGTTCCTTCTTCCCTGCGATTGGCGGATTTACAAAATCCTCCAGAGATTTGTTCAATTCATCCACTCCGGCAGCACTGCGTTTCCGATACGGAGTCAGGATCTGTACCTGATCCATGCCGTTTTTTGCAATCTCGTCCAGATAAATCCTCCGGACAATCTCTGCCGCTTCATCTGCTCCTTTACAGGCAATGAACTGAAAATCCTCCCCAAAGCTCAGATTAGTCTTATTCTCCTGCATCAGTTTTGCATTATAAGGTATGCTGCTCAAAGCGCCCTGCCGGTAAACCAGATCCAGTACCGTGACCGGAATCAGCCCGCAGGCAATCAGTTGCCGGAACACATCCCCGGCTCCTACGGATGGAAGCTGGTTCTTATCCCCGACTAAAAGGACTCTGGCATGTCTGCTAACCCGCCGGAAAAATTCATAGGCAAGATGCATGTCCACCATGGACACCTCATCTACATTTAGAAATCCGGCAGACAGGTACTCAAAATCCGGTTCAAAATCCGTATCATCTCCCAAAAGCCCCAGGGCCAGATGCATCGTGGATGCATTTTCACAGCCGGTACTCTCCACCATACGTCTTGCCGCACGTCCGGTCGGAGCCATAAGCTGTACCTCTGACCTGCATAACGCCTGATGGATATAGAGAATCACCTTGAGAACCGTTGTCTTTCCGGTTCCGGGACCTCCGGTAATAATACTGATGGGATGTGCAAACACCATCCGCACTGCCTGTTTCTGTGTTTCTGACAGCGTGATCCCCAGTGTCTTCTGTGCCTTTTCCAGCTCCGGTTCAATGGACAGCAAAACCGGCTTCTCCAAAAGCCGTCTGGCTATCATGGAAGCGGTCTGTGTTTCTTCTTCATACTGCCGGATAGAATAGATCCGTTCTTCCTCCACAACAATGCTTTTTTGCAGCACCAGCCGGTAAAGCACCTGACTGACATCCTGCTCCGATACTGCCATGACCTGCAGATCCCGGTTCAGCATTTCCAGTGCTTCCCTGATAACCTCCTGACGCTGCTTAAACAGATGTCCTTCTTTCATTGCCTGATTCATGATATGTCCGATGCACCCGGATATCCGCATGGGATCATTGAGTGCACAGCAGCACTGTCTTCCGATCGCATCCACAGTCAGAAACCCGAAGCCTTTGACTGCACTCAGCATGTAAGGGCGGTGCCGGATAATATCCACCGATTCATTTCCGAATTTCTTCAGAATCATATTCACTTTTTTGGGTGTTACCTTAAAAGGCGCCAGAAACGTCATCAGTTCCCGGAACACCTGGTTTTTTCCATAGGACTCCACAATAGCAGCCAGCTTCTTCTCGGAAATTCCACGGATCTTCAAGAGTTCCTGCGGGTTGTTTTCCATGATTTCCAGTGTCTGAAGCCCAAACTTCCGGAAAATAGTATCTGCCATCTTGGGACCGATACCTTTGATTGCACCGGAAGAAAGGTATCCTAAGATACCCTCCTTTGTCCGTGGTACAACCTCCATGAAATTTTCCACCTGATACTGAGTTCCATGCTCTCCGCTCTCCCATCTGCCTTCCATCTCAAGCTCAATCTCGTCTGTAAGCGGAAGACCGAATCCAATCGCTGAGAAGCCGATGATATTCCGGGATGCCAGATATTTGTCTCTGGCTGACAGGGGGACAGACGTATCCTGTGTGGTGAATATGGCAATCGTATACCCATTCTCCTCATTCTGGAAAATCTTATGTTTAAATCTGCACCTCATTGTTTATATCCCTCCAGCTTTTTATCCGCATCCGTTCATTTGGTTTTCTCATTACGCCGCCTCCTTCTTAATTCGGAAAGTACGGCTCTCCGTTGTTTTTGTATATTCCTCATAGATATCCGGATGCTGGTTTTTCAGCTTCTCCATCTGGTCTTTCCCAACCGAAGTACGTCTGGTCGGATTATAGGTAATACGGTAACGGTTCGTACCGTCCTCCAGCACTGCCTTGCAGCCCTGCCCCAGCTGTTCCACAAAAGGAACACTGATTGCCCGCTGTTCTGCTTCGATTTCCTTTTTCCGTTTTTCCAACTGTGACTTTTCCTCCGAAAGGGTAAGATACTTCTCAAGATTTTTTGATTCCAGACCGGAAAGCACAATTTCCGGAATAGATTTGTCTGCAAAACCACCATAATTACGGATATTTGCCAGAACCAGATCGGAATTCCCGTTATGCGGCGGTACTACATTTTTCAATACATGTTCCTGCCAGAAATACGTTTCCTGATCAATGATGTCTTCTTCCTCAATCAGATCACGCTCAATGGTGCGATACACAAACTCATTCTCGTTATTTCCATACAGGCATGCGATAAAGGCTTTCTGCATATTCATCACAGACAGATAATGCCTTACCTGCAGCACATAATGAGCTGGAATACCCTCATCAGCCCACTTATCTTTCGCATTATAATTGCAGGTTTTACATTCCAGAATCGCAAATGTCCCATCCGGCATACGAACAAAAAAATCCACATCTGCAAGCATGAACGGATATAATGGATGCCGGAACATGACACGTACCGGAAATACTTCCAGTCCGGTCTTTTTGGAAAAGATTTCTGCCACCAGATCTTCCAGCCGGTGTCCGACTTCCTTGGCAACCCAGTTGCTTTCCTCTTCCTCCTGAATGACCGGCTGCACACCTGTTTTGTTGTAAAACAGATCCCGGATAGTGGCAAATGGAGAGATCCCCATGATTGCCGCTACATCACTGCCGCCGATTCCTTTTTTGCGGTATTCCAACCAGTCTTCTCTTGACAGGTTACTGATATCCACAACCTTTTCCGGTGTATACTCTGCTTTGTTATTCATTCCAATTCCTCCTAACATTTGACTGCTCCATAAACGTCATATTTTTTCCAGTCTTTTATAAGCGCCTTCGTAATATCCTCCTCCAGCTTCAGGATGCCCTGTCCGGACATTCCTTCACAGGCTGCAAAAAAGGAGGCTTCATTCATGGCATAATAAAGATCATGTGCCGTACAGGCACCTTCCCCGTTCTGGGATACAAATAGCTCCACCACCTCATTCCGGATCTTCTGTTTAATGCCAAGTTCCTTCATCAGCAGCTTCAGGCAGTTCACCGGATTACGGATCTCAATGTCCATAAGCTGAGTAAGATTCTTCATCGCATCCACATAGCGGGCGCATACCTGCTCCAGATTTTTCCGGAAGTCCAGAATCGTTGCCCCTTTATCGTGAGCCAGCTTGATTGGACTTCCCAGACTGATAACGCCGTTTGGTCCGTCTGTCAAAAGCATCGGATACAGATTTGCACCGCTCGCTGCCACGTCAGATGTGGTAAAACGAAGTGCCGGTGACAGGATCTTCTCATCCATTCCGTGTGCATCCAGTGCTTTTCGGTAAGTATCCAGAAGTTCCTGACTTCCTCCGAGCTTCCACATGGCAGATACAATGGAATGGTCATAGATACCAGAGCCCTCCATGTAAACACTGCCTTTGAAATTCAGATTCAGATATTCGCAGGTTGTCTCAAACATGGCTTTCATATCAAGGATGCAATAATCATGTTTATCCCCGCCATGTACTGCGGAAACCTTTCCGTCCGCAATCTTAATCAGGGCATCCCCTTTTGCAACCCGCAGGCAGTAATTGACTACCTTCGCATATGTTGCCTTATCCAGCTTGCGAAGCCCGTCTCCATTGACACCTGCGCGGCTTAAAATGGTGCGGATGGCACAGTCACGTACCGGATAGGATTCTCCTCTCATTTTCAGTACAAGCTGCGTATTCTTCTCTGTATCCTCCAAAATTTCTTCCATGGATGCATCTGCCGCATCCAGATTTTGAGCCTCCTTTTCCAGTGGTGCCAGCCGTAACGTATTCGTTGGCTTTCTGATCCATTTGGCATTTCTTCCTCTCTCTGCCAGAAACTCCAGCAGATCTTTTACTTCTGCAAAGGATCTCTCAAATCCATCTGCATACACTCTTGCTTCATTCATGTTCTTATTCCACCTTTCTTAAAATAATATTTATCCATCAACAGCCGAAGCTGGTTGTGGCATGCAACTATGCCGAAACCTAAATGTAAGCACAAAAAAAGAATGAAAAGAGAGTCTTTTCTCTGTTCATTCTTAAAAGTCTGGTTTCTTCCTGAAAAAACAAAAGTGCCACGCAGCCAAAAAAGGCATACCGTGACACTCACTACAAACATAAACTACTTATGCCAGGAATCAGCTCCTGCTGTTTCCTGTAAGTTTGGAGATTCTTATGAATCCCGAAACTCCCCAAAAAGGGTGTGCATAAAATAAACTATATCAGTATACTAGCACAAGATATTCCTCATGTCAATTCAGGCTTATACTATATATGGTGTTTATATTTGTTCAAAATACTACATCTATTTTTCTACTACGAATTCAATCTTCTCTTTCAGATACTCCCGGCAGCCAAACCGAACCGTTCCACACTGCTTTGACTCCTCTTTCGCCTTTTCATTACAGCAGTCCAAGTAGGGACAATCGTTACATTGATTCCGCAGTGCTTCCTTCGCCCATTCAATTTCCTGCTCATTTCCTATAATCCGCACAGACATCCACTTCCTTTGCTATCATCATACCCCAAAATCCATTTTCTATCATCCATAATTTCTTTTTTTGTATCATTTTAGTAAATTACGGTTATATTACGGAATAATCACTATATTTCAAATATATCTCTATTTTATTCCGTAATTTGCTGTAAGTAAATAGTTTAAAATGTGGAAGAGAGGTGTAAATGTATGGATAAAAACTTTATTGGAGAACGCATCAGCGAACTGCGTTTAAAGAAAAATGTATCTGAATATCAGATGAGTCTGGATCTTGGCAAAAATAAAAGCTACATCCAGTCCCTCACTTCCGGACGTTCTCTGCCTACCATGCAGAGCTTTCTGGATATCTGTGACTATCTGGAAGTCACTCCTCAACAGTTCTTCGATTCAGAGCTGCACAATCTTCCTCTGATTGACAAAGCAACTGATCTGATGAAACAACTCGATGACGAGGATATGCTTGCGCTCATTTCCATGCTGAATCGTCTGGCTCTAAAACGCAAATAGATTTCCGTGGCTGCCAAATCAAGGCAGCTTTTATTTTTATCATTTTTTCTTAAAATTTTTCAATCTTAAAGAAAAGCCCCCTATTCCTTAATTGAATGGGTAATATATCCATTCGCCGTACCTTGAAAACAAAAGAAATCTTTCGGGAGATTGATATAGGTGACTGCAGATAGTTTGCATCTTCGCACGCCTGCAGCTTAATAGTTACAAAGTAACACCGTTTTACGTGGCCGGAACGGGCATAGGAACTGGCTTCTGAAAGAATAACATAGACTTTTGGGATTTTAGCTTATAGCGCTTTTATTAGAGAACTTTTACTCAAAATTTGATATAATAATAGACAGGTATCAAGTTGATTCCCTGTCTGTGGAAAGGAGATTCATGATAACTGTAACAAAAAGGGATTTGATTGAATTAGGCTACGGTCCTTCCTTTGCTGCTGATATTATCAAAAAAGCAAAGGAACTTATGGTAGAAAAGGGGCATACCTATTATCAATCCAGAAAATTAGACAGGGTTCCAAAAGAAGCCGTTGAAGAATTATTAGGGATTACTTTGCCCGATAAGCAAGAATGATCGTGCTTTTTGCATTTTAGTAAGGAGTGAAATCATGGCAAAAGATCCAATTAAAAAAGCAGAAAACGGCACTTATTATTTTCGAGCCAACCTCGGATATCATCCTGTAACCGGAAAACAGATTCAAAAATACCGCAGCGGATTCTCAACAAAAAAAGAAGCCCGTGCCGAGTATTCCAAATTGATTCTTGCATCAACGGAAGAATTAGCTGATAAGAAGGAAGACATTACCTTCAAAAAGTTTATTGAAGAAATCTATCTTCCGTGGTACAAAACTCAGGTGAAAGAAAGTACCTACAAGAATCGTTACTCGACCATTCAAAAACACTTTGCCTATTTCTACAAGAAGAAAGTGTCCGAAATAGAAGCGATAAATGTACAGACCTGGCAGCTCAAGTTGGCAAAACAATTCAGTCCAAACTATGTACGCATTGTTCAGGGAATGTTATGTTTAGCTTTTGACCGGGCGATTATCCTCGGACTTGCAAAGAAGAATCCTGCCCGCATGATCGGCAATATCAAATCTAAAAAAGTAAAGATCGACTTCTGGACTTTGGAGGAGTTTCAGAAGGTAATATCCCTGCTGTACAAAGGTGACTACTACGAGCACTATCTCTTCATCTCGTTCTGGCTTTTATTTATGACTGGAATGCGTATTGGAGAGGCTGCCGCCTTACAGTGGGATGATATTGATTTTGAAACAGGTATGCTGATTATTAGTAAAACACTGTACTATAAAACAATGAATGACTACAAATTCGTTGAACCTAAGACGCAGGCAAGCAACCGTACCATTTATATTGATGCTGATACCATCAAGGAATTACAAGAATGGAAGGCGGTCCAGGCAAAGGTTTTACCAAATTGTGGATTCGTACTGAGTTATAACAGTACACCCACCAGCAAAACAACGCTTCCAAGAGCATTAGAGAAATTGGCAAATTTAGCTGGTGTCCACAGAATCAAAATTCATGCCCTGAGACATTCGCATGCTTCCCTGCTTATCAGCATGGGCGAAAATCCACTGCTGATTAAAGAGCGTCTTGGACATGAAAAAATACAGACGACACTAGGAACTTATGGTCATCTGTATCCAAACACCAATATTGAGATTGCAAAGAAGCTGACCGGGGTTCTCAGCTACCAGTCAGCTTCTCAAAGTATTGCTAATTATACCAGTAATCAGCATACTGCAATGTATCACAAAGAAATATAAAAATGCAATGATAATGCAATTTCAAACACCCAAAGCCGCAAAGCCCCGTGGTTACGGGCTTTGTAGCCCAGCGTCAACTATTCGAACTCAATCGTTCCCGGTGGCTTACTCGTCAGATCATAGAATACTCTGTTTACTCCACGCACTTCATTGATAATCCTGCTCATCACCTTATTCAGAACTTCATACGGGATCTCTGCCGCCTCTGCAGTCATGAAATCAACTGTATTCACTGCTCTCAGTGCAACGGCATAATCATAAGTTCTCTCATCACCCATAACACCAACACTTCTCATGTTCGTCAGTGCTGCGAAGTACTGACCGATCGTGCGGTCAAGTCCTGCATTGGCAATCTCCTCACGGTAGATAGCATCTGCATCCTGAACGATACGAACCTTATCGGCTGTTACTTCACCAATGATGCGGATTCCAAGTCCCGGTCCCGGGAATGGTTGACGGAATACCAACTTCTCCGGCAGTCCAAGTTCCAATCCTGCTTTGCGGACCTCGTCTTTGAAGAGGTCACGAAGCGGCTCGATGATTTCTTTGAAATCTACATAATCCGGAAGTCCTCCTACGTTGTGGTGAGACTTGATCACTGCAGATTCTCCACCGAGACCACTTTCTACAACATCCGGATAAATTGTTCCCTGTGCAAGGAAATCAACTGCACCAATCTTCTTTGCTTCTTCTTCAAAAATACGGATAAATTCTTCACCAATGATCTTACGCTTTGCTTCCGGCTCTGTAATGCCTGCAAGTTTATTATAATATCTCTCCTGTGCGTTCACACGGATAAAGTTCAGATCGAACTGTCCTTTCGGTCCGAATACAGCCTCTACCTCATCTCCCTCATCTTTGCGAAGAAGACCGTGATCTACGAATACGCAGGTAAGCTGCTTTCCGATCGCTCTGGAAAGCAATCCTGCTGCCACTGAAGAATCAACTCCGCCTGATAATGCAAGCAGTACTCTGCCGTCTCCGACTTTTTCACGGATCTCTTTAATTGTATTCTCCACAAATGCATCCATTTTCCAGTCACCAACACATTCACAGACATTTTTTACAAAATTATTGATCATCTTTGTTCCTTCAGCAGTATGGAGTACCTCTGGATGGAACTGGATTGCATACAGCTTTTCTGCTTCATTTTCAGCTGCTGCCACAGGACAGTCTGCTGTATGTGCAGAAATCTCAAATCCCGGTGCAATTTTTGAAATATAATCGAAATGACTCATCCAGCAGATTGTCTTTTCAGATACTCCCTCAAAAACTTTGGATTCCCTCTTATCAATAATAACTTCTGTCTTTCCGTATTCTCTGACATCTGCTCTCTCAACTTTTCCGCCAAGAACATGAGACATCAACTGTGCTCCATAACATAACCCAAGAACCGGAATGCCAAGCTTGAACAGCTCATCTGTATAAGTCGGTGAATCCGGCTCATAGCAACTGTTCGGTCCCCCTGTCAGAATGATTCCCTTAGGATTCATTGCTTTAATCTTCTCAATATCCGTCTTGTAAGAATAAATTTCACAATATACATTACATTCTCTGACACGGCGTGCAACTAACTGGTTATACTGGCCACCGAAATCAAGAACGATCACTAACTCTTTCTTCAAGGCTCTCCTCCTGTAAAATATGATCTTATAAGATCTTCTTTTTTGTTCCGTACCTTTAATTATAGTAGAGCTTTCCCGCTTTTACAAGCATTATTTCAGTCCTTCCAAACTGTACATATTTCAATCCTCCAAACTGTCATAAATTGAGCTGGCTGACACCTACGGCTCACCATTGCCCACAACACATCACTTAACAGTTCAGTGTTCTTCCTCCGGCAAATTATATCTCATGTGAACCCGACTGCAGCTTACCAGGTTTTTGCAACAAAAAGAAGCTGCCCTGCATTACCAGAACCGCTTCCTCTTTTCAATCCTATTTTTCTCTATAATCAAGCTGCATATTTTTCAAGTTCTTTCTGTAATTCTTCACAATGATCCGAATACATCTGAAGTTCAATCACGTTATTAAGTCCAAGGTGCATAATGCCCAGCAATGATTTTGCATCTACCACTGCACGACCTTTTCTCAGATCCATATCAAAATCATATCTTGAAACAGTATTAACAAAGGCTACGATTTCCTCAGGATTTTTAAATGTAATCTGCATCTTACTCATTCTTCTCACCTCTTTATTCCCCGACTATACAATGTATGAAACCCTTTTCATCTAAGTCAGTTGGTATCATACCATACATTTTTATCTTGAAAAGGTGGAAATTTTTTAAAAAGGTGGACTATTTTAATCTATTTTACTGCATTTTCTTGCGAAATTCTCTTGGAAGCATCCCCACTTCTTCTTTAAATACCCGGCTCATATATTTGGGGTCTGAATACCCTGTTAATTCCGCAATCTGATTTAATTTTAACTTGCTGTTCAGTAACAGATCTTTGATCTTTTCTATTCTGAATTTCCGTACTGTTTCTGTAAAACTGCTCTGTGTCTCTTTCTTAAACTGCGTACTCAGATACTCTTCCGAAACATAAAGCCTGCTGGCTGTCTCTTCCAGGGTAATCCCCTCACTATAATATTTTTTTGCCATCTCGACTGCCTTACGGACCATCATACTGAATGCTTCATTTCCCTGAAGATCCTCTTTTTCAAAATTAAAATAATTTAATAATTCTTCTATCGCTCTTCGAATCTGCTTCCAGCTCGTTGCCTGACCTATTTCAAGAATCAGAATAAGTACCTGAATTTCTGCTCCAAGCTCCCATTGGATCTTATACATATTTACGATGTTCAGACTGAAACGAATCAGACAATCTTTCAGTGTCTCGGGAAAACAAAACTGCCCCTCCAGCATTTCACATAATTCTTCAAAGCACTTTTCCAGCTCTTTTTTTCTTCCCGCCAACGTACAATCTCTTGCCCGTAATTCAAGTTCTGCAGGATATTTCAATGGAAGAAGCTCCAGTTCCCGTCCCGCTATTCCCTTCTCACTGATCAGCACACCTCTTCCAAGCGTCAGATTCCACTGCCGCAATAACGGTATTTTTGTCCGATATTGCCAAAGATCCATCATATGGTCGATTCTTTTCCACACGCAGACTACATCCCCATTGAGATTACTGCATAACATAGGGACAATATTTTCCTGGAAGTATTGCTCTGCCATTTCAAATTCCGCTGTCTGATATACAATCACAAATATTTCCTGCCATACTTCCAATGGAAGAATGCAGACTCTGAATTTATTTTCTTTTTGCAGACTTCTTTTCAGCAAATGAACTGCTTCTGCTTTATTTTTTTCAAAATCTTCCCCCAACCACAAAATAAACATCCCACAAGAGTCTTCCACCGTAAATCCATAATTTCTGACTGTAATCTCATTTAATTTATTCTCCGGCTGATACTGCCCGTTCATACACCCGATCAGGAGATTCTCCACTGTAAAAGATGCATTCAGCCAATACTCATTTCTCATTTTTTCGCAGATCTGCATCAATGCCCTTTTTAACTCAAGCGGACGGATAGGTTTCATGATATACCCGTCCACGCTCAATTCAATCGCCTGCTTTGCATATTGAAAATTTTCCGTTCCACTCAAAACTACCACTTTAAAATCAAATGCTTCTGCACGAAGTTTCTTCAACATCGACATTCCATTCATTCGTGGTAATTCTATATCCATAATCACCAGATTCGGACGCAATGCACTGATCAGCTCATAGCCCGACTGTCCATTCACGGCTGTCCCTACCAGTTCATAACCGGAATCAACTTTTTGCAGGATTAACTGTATCTGCTGCAGTATTTTTTCGTCTTTCTCAATAATTACAGCCCGCACTTATCTGCCCCTTTCAAGAATCTTACTGCCTGCTTTCGTTTATCTTATCGTCTATTTCATGGTTTCATCATTATTTGCATTATAACATATCTTCCTGTTATCAGAAAAGAAAAAGCAAAAGGACTTTGAATCCCTATCTGCTCCTTTGAGATTCTGTCCTTCTGCTCTCTCTAAACTAAATTCTATTTTTCTCTCATTTATCTGCTCTCATTTACATATGTTGCAAATGTTGATGGAGATATTTTTCTCTTGTTGCCATCCCACCTCTGATATGTCGTTCTGATTTATTCATGTCCAACACTTTTCGTGCCTCCTGTGCCAGAGAAGGATTGATTTGAAGAAGCCGCTCGGTGACGTCTTTATGTACCGTACTCTTACTTATCCTGAATTGTTTCGCAGTCTGTCTCACCGTCGCACTATTTTCTATAATATAGTCTGCGATTTCCACCGCCCGCTCCTCAATATAATCTCTCATGGAAAAGCCCCTGCATCGTTTATTTTTTACAATCTATGCAGGGGGTTGAGGATGTATGTCTGAATTATAAAACACTACAAAATCCAATACACCCATTACATCCCAATAACACTTTACAGTTCCAGTTCATACTCATCCTGCTCATCATTTTGAAAAAGCTGTTCATCCAACATCTGCTGGATCTTACTCCGCAGATAGCGCACTCCCATCTTCGTGCGTTCCGCTTCCTGAGCCAGCTTTTCTCTTTCCCTCTCACCAAGCCGGAGTTTCACACCATACTGGCGTTCCAGTTGATGTAACGGTGAAATTGTCTTATCCTGTAGGATCTTTTTATAATCTTCTGCCGTCATTCCCTGCAACTGGACAATCTGATTAATGCGTCCACCGATTTCCTGTCGGATTCCTGCATATCTGACCAGATCTTCTACTGTGATTTCTTTTTCATACTGGACATATGCATCTTTTTTCTGAATCTTATTTCCAAATCCCATTGAACTTTCGCTCTCTGTCTTCACATCAGTCAGGCGTTCAAAACTTCCACAGAATACAAAACTGATTCCGGAAGAATCGAGTTCTAATGCAGGTTTTCCTTTATCAGCAGGGAAGTAAATCTGCCCTCCTTCAATGAGCTTCAGTAACTCATTCTGTGCTGCAGCACCATAATTCGTACCATTGGAACCATACAGTGGTTCACAAAACTTATCAAATTCATCAAAGACAATAATCGCCTTTTCTGCTTCCTCCTGACTCATGGAAGAAAAGATATCTCTTACTTTAAATGAACCACTCCAGCCCTGCATCGTCAGCATCGTGCTGTCAATAATCCTGATATTCGGATATAACCTGGACATTACCCTCCAGATTTCTGTCTTACCACAGCCAGTCGGACCTGCAAAAAGAATATTTCTTTTATGAGCGTGAATATGATTATAAAGCAGCATAGTCGCTGCCTTCACAGCTCTGTCCTGACCATAAATGCGATCCGAAACGAACTTGTAAATTTCTTTTGGAGAAAGCCCCTGATTTTTTTTTCTGTCTCCATATCGAACAGCCAGTCCAGATCCCCTTCGTCCTGCACTATATTTTTTTCTGTAAATGGCTTAACTTCCTCTGCATAGCGATCAGCCAGACGTTCTGCCACAGCTCCGATGGTCTTCTGATCCAGATTCATCTTTCTGAAAATAGCTCCAAGGATCTGAACTGCAGGTACTTCTTTCTGATCACACCAGAATTTTGACAGTTCCTCAACTTCATTCAAAAGGAAATTATAAGTCTCATCAGACACTTCATCATATTCTCCTGCTTTTGCATCCAGCGTAAACTGAACTGCAGGATTCTCGATCATCCGGTCTCCTCTTCTGTTGGCGATCTCTTTTAACATTTTGGACAACTTATCTTTTTAAAAATAAGCTTTCAAATGATGTCGGGGTCAAAAGCCCCCGACTATGATACCTGCGGATTGTTACGCACTACGTGCTCCCACAATCCTACCCACAGTATCTCCGGTCTTGACTGCTCCGTTAGCGGATGTGCCATTTCCTTTGCCCGATCCATTTCCATTACCTGCTGTATTTCCATTATTCTGACCATTGTTGGAATTACCGTTCTGGTTATCCTTTCCATCATCAGACTTGGATTTTACAACCAGGTTGTTGATTGCATCATGAATCGCATCTGCATAAGCATCTACTTCTGCCTGCTTGGACAATGGCTGATTTCTGTCGACCTTGGCGATCGCATCTTTCAGTGTCTTCACAGTTGCATCTGTATAAATACTCAGATCAGCCGGTACTTTTGCAAGTGCTTCATCCACTTTCGTGTAATCTGCCTTGATCATTTTCAGTGCTGCCTGTGCATTTTCAAATCTTGCTTTTGCTGCCTGGAACTCATCTGCTGATACATTTCCTGTACTGCTGTCCAGTGCCATCAGTGCATCGTAAGCTTCCTTATACTCTGTATAAGTCTCTTCTGTGTAATCTCCTGCTTCAGACTTGAACTGAATCTTATCTCTGTAAGCATCCATATCTGTTGCTCTTAATACAAGACCATCGATTGCATTGCGGATAGACTGTACTGCTTCTGCAATCTGTTCTGCTGTACCGGATGTCTTCAATGCATTCATGTTATCCGCATTTACAGTTGCTGCCAGAACTGTATAGGAATCTGTTGTATAATTAGCTGCTTCATATTTTGCTGCATCACTTAATGCTGCATTCAGTTCCACGATGCTGATAAGATTTGCTTTCGCATCCTGCATAGCACGGATATTGGCATCTGCCTTTGTCTCATCATCAATCTGGCTTTCAGCCTGTGCGATAGCTGCTTTCAGGACTGCATAGCTGTCGCTTGTGTAATTTTCCGCATTGACTTTCTTCATCTCATCAATGACTGTCTGTACTGCGGATGTATCTTTCAGTACAAGTGCTCCTTCTGCTGCCCGCAGAGCTGTCTCTGCTTCCTGTACACTTTCTGTTGTTCCATTTGCAAGAACAGCATTTGCTGCATCCAGTGCATCACTGTAATTCTTCCAGCTTGCTGCTGTATACTTCTTTTCATTTCCCTCATGCCGTTCATTGCATTCTGCGATCACGCTCTTCAGACTTCTCACATCAACTAATGCTGTAATACTGTCTGTATAAGCTGCTTTCTTTGCTGCGATCTCTGTCGGATTAACTCTTGTAGTATTATCTGCTTCGATCAGATCACTCAGAGCTTTCTTTGCATCGGTATATGCTTTGGCAGATGCTGTCGTATAATCATCTGCATTATACTCAACTCCTGCCTGAAGCTCCAGTTCAGCAAGTTCTCTTTCTACTTTTGAATACTCAAGAGCTGCTTCTTTTTCTTCAATCTGAGTCTTCAGCTTTTCTGCTGTATCCTGGGAAAGATTATCTGTATCTTCCAGTGCTGCCACAATCTTATTGAGTACAGTTTCATATGCTGTAAATGTCTTGGCTGTATAAACTTCAACCTCTCCGTCTTTCTGGCTCTTCTTCTCTGCAACTGCCCTGCGAAGTGCCTCAAGAACTGTAGCATTTGCTTTTACTTTTGCCTTACTGCATGCAGTCTTCAATGCACCTGCTGCTGTATCAACTGTATCCTGTGTAGCATACTCATTCGTTTTCAGTTCTTCAGCAACTGCTTTCGCTTTATCTACTGCTGCTTTAGAATCTGTTGTCCAGTTTGCTGCATCACTGCTTCCTGTTGCCGCAATCGCCTCATCCAGCTTTGTCTTGTCAACTGTAGCTGCTGCCTTACTGCTTGTCTTGATCATTGAAATTTCCGGAATATTTTCACCCCAGGTTACTGTTACATCCAAAATTCTTTTATCTGAAGCTACAGCAAATTCATTGATTGCCTGGCTCAGTTTACCAAGTGTAACTCTCTGGATATTACTTCCATCTTCATTTGCAATTCTTGCAGTTACAACTGCATCAGATGCTGCTCCATTCTGGATCATACGGATCGTTCTCTTTGCCTCCAGATCAGAAATGCGATAAGTAAATGATCCATTTGCTTCTGACGGCTTGTATACCGTACGGTAATCTTCTTCAAATACATTGGAAGGTACTTTTCCTTTTTCTTCGATCACGGTCGATACGATATCTCGATTTGACTCTGTAGAGATATAGGCTCCACCATTGATCTGGATCTCATAGAAATCAACCCATCTGTAACTGTATGTCTTAAGCGGTACAACTCTTAAGTAACGTCCGCTTACATTCAGCCCTGTCTGCTCTGCATACATATTTCCAGGATTCTCACTGTCATGTGTCAGAGCTGCATAATCTTTTGCTGTATCTGTATTGGCTGTATTCTCGAAAGAATTATTTCCTACAGTCAGCACTGTTGTCCAGTTTGCTGCATCAGGATCATTTGCTACTTCAAATTTTGCATAACGCAGGAAATCAAGGCTTGTCTCTTTTACATAGTAACGGATGGACTTGAAGTCGATCGTCTGTCCAAGGTCAAACACGATCTTCTTTCCGCTATCCTGCACACCTGTGATCGTTCCATATGTTGTAAGGTCTCCGTCAAAAACATTATTGACGTTTCCACTTCCACGCATATCACGGCTTGCATCGTTCTGTGCAAAATCACTGGTTACTGTCTTTTCACCAATAAATTCATACGTTACTGTGAAAGCATCCCAGCTTACATCCACTGCTGCATCTGTATCATTATAAAGTCTGATATAACGTGCATCGGCTGCCTGGGACGGATCTGTTACCTCTGTCCACTCTACCCCATTCATAGAAGTCTGTAACTTCAGTGAAGTTCCTGTCGGACTGGTAATTCCTGTCACCGCCTTGATATGTCCAAGATCGATTCCGATATACTTTTCGGCTCCTACGCTTAAGGATGCTGCATTCAGTGATACAGTTCCTTCTGCTGCTGTTCCAAGGACCTCACAGTTCTCGATATTTGTAAATACGTTATCTTTTGTTCCTGTATTATTTACTCTTTCTGTTACCGTAAATTCTGAGAATCTCGCCCAAGTCTGTCGATATTCCAGATTGCGGATACGGATATACTGTGCAGAAAGTCCGTTTAATTCAATATCCAGTACATCAGTTCCTGAAGTTGTTCCTGTATGGGATTCATATCCCGGAACGGCTGTCCAGCTCGTTCCATTTACAGATGTCTCAACTGTATATTTTACAAACTTATCACCATTGGACGGTGATCCTACTGCGATATGTACACTTTCCAATGTTGCAACCTTTCCAAGATTGTATCCAAGGAAATCATCTACATTTACAGCATCACCAGTACCTGTACTAAACCAGATAAATGTACTGTCATTTCCGTCACGAAGGAGTGATTCTGATCCCTGGTAAACACTCCAGCGATTCGGCTTCATTAATGTATAACTGAGTTCGCTGTCGTCTCCGTCATCTGTATTCTCATCTTTGTTGATCGTGATCTCATTAACCTGCAGCCATGCATCTGCTGCATTGTCTGCTGTTGCGATCAGGCGGATACCCATTGCTTCAAAATCTTCCGGAAGATTTTCTTTTGCAACACTTACTTCCTGGTTCTGGTTTCTGACACCTGCAAAACTATTGTTCATGCCTGTAAGCTCCAGATCTTTCCAGGTCTTTCCATCGGTTGTGTACTGCAGCTTTGCCTGATCCATATGATCTTTTCCTGCTCCAAGAAGGAACCGGATATCATTGATCTTGATTGCCTTACTGTAACTTACTCCGATATAGGTACCTGTTGTAATCTTATTCGGTGTCTTATAAATCGCACTTGTGCTGTCATCTCCGTCAAATAAGTTATCCGCAGAGCCTGTCGGTGTGTCTGTACGGCTTGTGATGTATTTACGGATCACTTTGTCCGGATTCAGGGCAAGTTCTGCTTTGCCTGATACATATTCAGCCAGTTTTTTAATAAACGGAACAATATGCTGTACTCCGACTTCTGCGACTTCCTGATAATTTACATACAGGAAATCATGCGTCTTGGACTGTGCGAATGCCGTTTCTCCTTCTGTATTGTATTCCACAACTGCGGATACATCTCCGTTCAGAGAACTCTTTACTCCATTCAGGTATGCAATCGCTGCATCTGTTGTATCTTTCCAACAATCCAGCCAGTAAACAATCTGATTTCTGATTGCCTCATTACCTGATTCTTTATACAATGCTGCTGCATCCTGAAGTGTCTGGAATTCCTGGATCAGATCATCCACATCTGCTTCTGTGACCGTTTCCGTTTCCAGTTTATCTTTAAATGCGTTGAGTTTTTCCTTCAGTTCTACTGACTCCTGAAGCTCAGTTACACGGCTGTCCATATTCTGATTGATCATATGCTTGGACAACTCTCTGAGTGCATCACTTGCTTCTGTCTCTACTGCCGAATTATGATCTACAAATGAAAATGCGTCTTCCCATGTCTGATCTGCATCGGCATCTGTATCCCAGATATTCCATGCATAGGATGCATTTGCAAAAATAGCTACTTTACTTGGCTCTGACTGCTGCATCGGGTTCAGCATGATTCCCTGAATCTTAGACGCATCAACACCACCATGAAGGAATGTGCTGTTACCACCCATGATCAGATGCTTATGTGAGTTATCTGAACAAGGCCAGTTGATCCACATGAAAGGACCTCTTCCTACATTATTTGTAAATGTAGTAGTAAAATTATTTGTAACCTCACCCCAGACACGTCCACCGGTCATAACGATCTGTACATTTTCCGGTACACTCTTCAGGGTCTGAAGTTCACTGGAACTTCCATTTCCCATATAATCATACGGAACGAACGGAAGTGTCATCTTCATATCAGGGTATTCCTGCTTCACCTCTGCCAGCCAGGTACTCATATCGTTCAGAAGTCTTACTTCATTTGCTGCTCCCGGATTTACAAAGTCATCCGCAAGAATCGCAATCTGACGTACTCCTGCATCAATTACCTGCTTAAACTTTGCTTTCAATTTTGCAAGATCTTCATTATAGTGTGCATCTGTATCAAAGCGGAAGTTATTTCCACTCGGAAATGGATGCAGGGCATACACAAATCTGCACTTGGAAGCATTTCCAGCTTCTGCAAGTGGTCTGATCTTACTCTCTAACTCTTCATCTGTATAGAGTTCATCCCAGTTTGCTCTGTGTTTCGGATCATCCTTTGGTGCATAGAAATAAGCATTTAACTTATAGTATCCCCCCCATGTCATCAGATTCACACGATCCTCTGTAGACCATGGATTTCCATAATATCCTTCAATAAATCCACGGCTTACAACATCTGCATAATCTTCAATCGTAAAATTTCTGATCGACAGGCTCTCTGTCTGTGCAAGTACATGATACAGTGTCGTCAGTCCATAAAAACTTGCATCTGTATCTTTTCCCAATACAGCAATCGTATTGTTGTCACTTTTCAGGAAATAGGAATCGGTATGATCAAATAATGAAGTATCTACAGCATATTCATCTACGATCTGATCATCTACTGTTCCGTCCGATCCGTAAACTCCTACATAAATGTTCGTTGCACCACTCTTTTCTGCATCTGATTCTGTCACATTCAGACCTTTCAGTTCTGCAGTCTCTTCAAGTCGTGCTTTTGTTGCATCGTCAATATCCTCATCATAAATGACATTGACATTCTTTTTCAGGATGTAGCTTCCATCCTGATACGTCATTTCCTGAGGATTCGGATAAAGCTTATATGTAACTTCTTCCGCTTCCTCAGCCTTTGCCGGTATTGCAGTCATCGGCAGAACCATTGCCACCGCCAGCACTGCTGCAAGTACCTTTTGGACTCTTCTTCCTTTCATGCTTTTTCCTCCCTTGCAAAATTTAATTTTATTTAACTATCAAATAAAATCACGCAAGTATACAAATCTATTATAACATTACAAGATTTTTTTTCCTTGTCATTACCGTTACTATTCTTCCTTATTTTTGTCTAATATGGAACTAAAAATCACCGGATTTTCAGATACTTCTCTTTAAAATCCGGTGGTTTTCTCCATCTTGAAACTATTCTTTTAATATTCAAATACAGCAACGCCATAAGCAGGGAGCGGATATGCAAAAGAATATTTCTGACCGTCGCACTCTTTCTTCACCGGCTTATAGATCTCGGTTCTCTTTTCTCCAGAACCTCCATACTCTTTCTCGTCGCTGTTCAGTACCAGCTTACACTGCCTCTTCGTCGGCACTCCAACCCGGTAATCTTCTCTTGCTACCGGAGTAAAGTTGCACACAAATAAAAGATTCTTTTTCTTTCCCTTTGAATGTCTGACAAAACTGAAGATACTTCTGAAAATATCATCTTTATTGATCCATTCAAATCCGGCCGGATCATTATCCAGCTCATACAGTGCAGGATGCTTCTTATATAAATGCAGAAGATCTCTGTACCAGTTCTGGATCTGCTGATGTGGTTCTTCTGAAAGAAGGAACCAGTCCAGTTCTCTCTCCTCGCTCCACTCACGCAGTTGTGCAAACTCCTGTCCCATAAAAAGAAGCTTCTTTCCCGGATGTCCTGTCATAAATGCATATGCTGCCTTGAGATTGGCATATTTGTCAAAGCCTTCTCCCGGCATCTTATTCAGCATGGAGCATTTCAGATGAACGACTTCATCATGCGAAAGAACAAGGATATAGTTCTCCGAATATGCATACTCCATGGAAAATGTCATCATATGATGTGCATTTTTCCTGAAATACGGATCCAGCTTCATATACTCTGTAAAATCATGCATCCATCCCATATTCCACTTCAGGCTGAATCCCAGTCCGTCATCCTCCGGGTTTCCTGTAACCTTTGGCCATGCAGTGGATTCTTCTGCGATCATCATCGTCCCCGGATTTCTTCCAAGTACAACAGAATTAAGATGCTTGAAAAACTCAATCGCCTCAAGATTCTGATTTCCACCATACTTGTTTGGGACCCACTGTCCGTCCTGCTTTCCATAATCAAGATAAAGCATGGATGCCACTGCATCGACACGCAGTCCGTCCACATGGAAATGCTCGATCCAGAACAATGCATTTGCAATCAGGAAATTCCGTACCTGCGGCTTTTCATAATCAAAGATCTTCGTTCCCCAGTCAGGATGCTCTCCCTTTCTCGGATCTGCATACTCAAAAGTCGGTGTTCCGTCAAAATCAGCCAGTCCGTGAGCATCCTTCGGGAAATGTGCCGGAACCCAGTCAAGAATCACACCAATCCCATTCCGGTGCAGATAATTGATCATATAAGCGAAATCTTCCGGTGTTCCATATCTGGAAGTCGGTGCAAAATAACCAGTTACCTGATATCCCCATGAGCCATCAAATGGATGCTCCGCGATTCCCATCAGTTCTACATGCGTATACCCCATCTTTTTTACATATTTTGTAATCGCTTCTGCAAATTCACGATAAGTATAAAATCCCTCATCTTCCCTTCCCGGATGCCTCATCCAGGAACCCATATGCACTTCATAGATGGATAACGGATTTTCTTTATTATCCCATTTTTTTCTGCTTTCCATCCAACGGTCATCCGTCCATTTTAAATGAGAAATGTCCGTAATCCTGGAAGCAGTTCCCGGCCGAAGTTCTGCATAATTGGCAAATGGATCTGCCTTATAGATCAGCTCTCCGCTCTGTGTCTCAATACAGTATTTGTACATCTGTCCGTCTTTCGCTTCCGGTACAAAAACTGTATAGATTCCTAATGGCTCCTGCCGCTCCATCCTGTCCGCTGCAGCATCCCATCCATTAAACTCTCCGATCACTGAAACACTCTTTGCATGTGGAGCCCATACTGCGAAATAAACACCCTTTTTGCCTGCTGTCACTTCATGTGCACCAAGCTTCTTATAAATCTCATAATGATTCCCCTGCCCGAAAAGGTAGTGATCCAGTTCTCCTATCTCATAAGGCTGCAGTTTTTTCACTGCCTTCTTCTTTGTAACCATAAATCCACCTCACTGCTCGAATTCTTTCATTGCTTGGGATTTTGCTCCCAACATCATAGCATCATTATACTTGATGTACCTGAAAAAAGAAAGAGAAAACATATTTTTGCACAAAAATAGACAGCCTTTCCCAAGACTGTCTATTAATTCTGACTAAATTTTGTCGTTAAATGTTGAAATCTCGTTCGGAAAGAATAATTCTGTCCGACGAATCTGTATTTCTTCCGAATACTCTCTTCACCAGCTTCTTGGCTGAAGCTTTCTGTGAATGTGCGATTGCCTTATCCATTACTTCTTTTACTTCCGCAACAGTTACTGAATGATCTTCTCTCTGAAGAGAATCAATGCAACTGTAAAGAGCAAGAATACCCATTTCATCAATCTTGTAACCATTCTCCTGGGCATAAGTCTGACCAAATGTTACAAGCTCATCATTAATGAAGATCGGCACTTCCAGACGGGAAGTAAACTTTCTCCTGAACTCACGGTTGGAGGAAAGCAGACGATCTAACGGCTTTCTCTGTTCCTCAAGCACGATCAGAAGTTCTCCTGTATCACGCTCCATTGCCCTGTTCAGCTTGGCGACTGTCTTTTCATTCATCTTTCCTGCTTTTTCAATGATCAAAGCACCACCGTATAATTTATCGAAAATATCTCCGATCTTTTTCTTATTCAGGGACTCTCCTGTCACGATTGCTACCTTACCCTGACGGATCTCTCTCTGCTTCTGGATTGCTTTAACTACATCTACTGCAAGAACAGTCTTGCCATTTCCTTTATCTCCAATAATCAGGAGATTTCCTGTCTTCGACGTTCCCTTCCGGTTTGTACAGTTCTTATCCTGCTCCAGAACATCTACTAACTGTTCGCTCATGCCACGCACAGGAACAAAATAAGAGAATAATTTCTTCTGTTCTTCTGTCAGGCCGGCTCTTGTACCGATTCCGCTCTGAGTTTCCAGATCATATCTTCCATGTACTACAAATCCTGTATCCATGGATAATGCATCTGAAATTTCATCCAGTGGCAACGGAGAAGTCTTACCTGTAGCGATCAGCTTTGCAGTTTCCTTTCTGCTCAACGGTGTCGTAGCCGACATGATATCAATTCCATCATCTTCGTCCGGAATCTCCCGATCATCCGGCTCTTCACTGTGCTTCGGATCTACCTTGAATTCATTTTCAAAATCAGGTGCATCTTCCTCGTCCGGTTCTTCGTCCGGTTCTTCTTCGTCTTCATAGTAGAATTCCTCATCATCTGCTAACTCATCATCATCCGATTCTTCATAATAAGCTTCATCGTCATCTTCATATTCGTCATCATAGATTTCATCTTCATACTCATCTTCATCATAGGATGTATATTCATCTTCTGAATCGTCGTCTTCGTAAGATTCATACTCATCTTCTTCTGAATCGTCGTCTTCGTAAGATTCATACTCATCTTCTTCTGAATCGTCATCTTCGTAAGATTCATACTCATCCTCTTCTGAATCGTCATCTTCGTAAGATTCATACTCATCTTCTTCTGAATCGTCGTCTTCATAGGACTCGTACTCATCCTCTTCATCCTCTGACTCTAAGAAGTCTTCATCTTCAAATAAATCTTCGTCTTCCTCCGGCAGATCATCTAAACGGAGAGATTCTGTCACTTCTCCCATATTTTCATGCGGTTCTTCCGGTGCTTTTTCTATCTCTTTTTCTTCTGGCAAAGACTCCTCTGCCGGAACTGCACCTTCAATTTCATCAATCAGCCGCTGAATATCAGGAGACAGGATTGGAGTATCTTCCGTAACCTCGTCTTCCGGCTCTTCTTCGTATATTTCCTCAGCATCCGCCTCAACGACATCTTCTGCTGATTCTTCAATCGGCTCTTCCTCGGCACCTTCTAATATATCTTCTGCTTCGTCTTCGTCCGGTTCTTCATTCGGCTCTTCGTCCGGTTCTTCCTCGTACGTCTCTTCTACCGACTCATCATATACTTCTTCCTCGGCATCCTCAAGCAACGCCTCTGCTTCTTCCGAATCCCAGTCAGATAAAATCTCTTCAAAACTCAGCTCCTCTGCATCCGCTTCTTCAAAGGATTCTGTATCATCTTCCCAATCCTCAGCAGGTGAATCCTCCAGGAAGTCTTCCGCTTCTTCCATATCGAAGATCTCTTCTTCCGGTTCAGCCGGTTCTGCATCAGCAATTTTTTGCAGTTCTTCTTCTATTGTCCCTGTCTGTGTTTCTTCAATCGGCTCTGCCTCTTCGACTTCTTCCGCCTCTTCTTCAACCGGTTCTGCCTCTTCGACTTCTTCCGCCTCTTCTTCAACCGGCTCTGCCTCTTCGACTTCTTCCGGCAGCTCTTCTGCCACCAGATCTTCAAGATTCAGCTCTTCTGCGTCATCTTCCGTAATATCTGTTGTGATTTCTACAGGGATCCGCTCTTTCTTATCTGCCGCTTCTTCTGATACTTCTCCAGGAATAAGTTCCTTCATTCCGATTGGCACATCACCTGTATGCTTTTCCTGTGAAATCTGATTTACCATATCAAGATCCACGACCGACTCAATATCACCGATCGCACTCTCAAGATCAGAAATATCCGGCTCTTCATCCTCTGCCGCAGATACTTCCGGCTTGCGATGCAGTAACTGCTCCAATGCCTCATCCAGCCGCATTGTATCACCGATCTTTTTCTTTTCCGGCTTACGGACTGGTTTCTCTGAACTTTCTTCTTTTCCTGTATCCTGCTGTCCAATACTCTCAGGAATATCCTCAACCGGCTCTTCTGAAACAGCCTCTGAATGCTCCGTTGCTGCTTCATCCAAATGATCTTCCGGCTCTTCATTTTCTGCAACATACGTCTCAAGATCCGGAATCTCTTCCGTCTCACCGCCATTTTTTTCAAATCTGCGATTATACTTTTCCTGCTGCGAAGGTGTCAGTGGCTTATACTGCATCTTCAATTCCATTGCTTTATATACATATTTGCCTTCACTGAACCACAGGATCAGATCATCACATTCTTCCAGACATTCTGCCGTCATACCTGCTTCCTGATAAAGCTTTGCAAGTTCAAACGCCCATTCTTCAATATATTCTGCCTTCTTAAACTCTTCCAGTGCTTCAATCTGCTGCTCTAACGGAGCCCGCTGTGCCCGTAAGATCTGGTATCTCAGAATATGTCTGTTCGGATCTTTTGGTGCTAACTGCACAAACTCATCATAAAAATCTATTGCTTCATCTACATTCCCCGTCTTCAGTGCAAGAGAACTCAGACGATACAATACCTTCCGGCTTCCTTCTGCCCGATGATAAGCAATCTGCAAAATATCATAGCTTTTCTGATATTCACCGGTCTTTTCATAAATATCACTTACATTCGCAAGCATCATGGCATTGCGAACCCTTCTCCAGTCAATGGAGTCAGCAATCTCCTTTGCTTCCCCGTATTCTTCATTTTGCATAAGCTCTATCATTCGCTCTGACAGTTGCTTATATTCATATTTGTCCACCGCATTCACCTCATTATATTAATGTTTATTCGGTAACTCAAGATCTCTTCATGTCAATTTAACATAAGGCGATACTCTTTCATTAGTGTACCATACCATCTTCCCAATGTCAAAAAAATGCACCTCCAACTACCCTTGAAGATGCATTTTTTATAATATTTAATTTTCTCATTATTTTTATTTTATATTCTGGATCGAAGGTAAATCCTGATACGATTCCTGTAAGACCATTTTTCTTTTACAGCTACTGTTCCATGTTCCTTTACACATCGTTCAGTTCTGTATGTGGTAACTTTATTCAATATATCTGCAACTGCTTTATCTTTTTATTATGAATCTGGTCTTGTATTCTCTCCGTTCCATTTATTTTCATTCTTAATTTTTACCAGATCTGCGAATTAACTTTTGCTCAGGTCTCTTTCTTCACAGGAACCTGCAATCGCCGTACCACTGACATATTGATGAAATTCTGAAACTATACTGTCCATTGGTCCAACCTCCTGTTATCCGTTATTTTTAATCTAATCAGGCATCCGCTTCTTGTACCTTCTTAGTTAAATATCTTTTTTTGATGGTTTTATCTTAACACCCGGGCTTCTATTTGTCAATATATTTATCCGTTTTTTTCGTATTTTTTATTTATTTTTGTTTTTATATATAATTGTTTGAATTTTTAGTTAATTCGTTCTTGCATATCTACGCCTTAATCCTCTGCTGTCAGCTTTTCTTTTACTTTCAAAATTCTTCTGACCGATTCATCAATTCTTTCTTCTGTTAAAGTTCCATTCTGAACAGCCTCTAAAATTCCCTGATATGCCTCCTGAAAATTTTCCGGCATCAAAAGCATATCCCCACCAGCCTCTATAACTCTAACCGAGACCTCTGCCGAAGAATAATGCTGTGAAATTGCCCCCATATTCAATGCATCCGTAATTACAATTCCATCAAATCCCATTTTTTCTCTTAATACATCCGTAATCATAATTTTAGACAGGGAAGAAGGCGTATTGTCTCCTGTCACATTCGGTACTGAAATATGCCCTGCCATAATAATGGCAATATGATTTTCAATGGCATTCTGAAAAGGAATCAGTTCCTGCTGCTCCAGTTCTTCCAACGACTTGTCTGTATAAGCATATCCCTCATGTGTATCTCCGGCTGTTGCCCCATGCCCCGGGAAATGCTTGATTACTCCATACACATTTCCCTCATGCAGCCCATCCAGTACTTTTTGCGACAACGCAGCAACTTTTGCACTGTCATTTCCGAATGATCTTTTTTTAACAACTGTATTTTCCGGGTTAGTAAGAACATCCCCTACCGGTGCATAATCCAGATTGAAACCTAATTCTGCCAGATAATTGCCAATCGTCTGTCCTATTTCGTAAGCTCTTTCCTCATCTGTAACTTCGCACATATCTTCAACAACAGAAACATTCGAGATTCCGCTGCCTGCAACTCTTGCTACAGTTCCACCTTCTTCATCTACACTCAGAAAAATCGGGATTCCACTCTGCTCTGTACTGTACGACTGCGTAGTGTGAAGCATATCTGATAATTGTTGTCTGTCCTCGATATTCCCTGCAAAATAAATCATGCCACCAACCGGATACTGTTCCAGGCATCTTTTTGTCGTGTCTCCCGCTGCCGTTACCTTTCCCATTCCGGTCAATGCTTCCGGCGTAATGATAAATAACTGAGCCACTTTTTCTTCCAATGTCATCCCGGAAATTTTTTCTTCTACCCAGTCAGGCTTCTTCTGTTCCTTTTTATCGGTTGTAGTCTGCTCCACTTTTTCCGTCTTCCCAGCGTATTTTCCGGTTGGGGAAGATTCTTTCATATTCACAAATTTAATACACAATATTAATAGAAAGGCTGCAGCCAGCAGAAAACTTCCGCCGACCACAGCAATAATTTTTTTACTCTTCATATTTAATTCCTGAAATTAACAAATTTCCGCACCTGCAGGCATCTCTTTCTCCGGTGTCATCAGTGCAAAATTTCCATCTGCATCTTCAGCACAGAGCAACATTCCCTCTGAAAGAACTCCGGCAAGCTTCGCAGGTTTCAGGTTGACGAGAACCATAACCTTCTTTCCTACCATCTCTTCCGGCGTATAATATGCCTTAATTCCTGATACGATCTGCTTTACCTGACTTCCGATCTTTACCTGGGAGCATAAAAGTTTTTTCGACTTTTTGACTGCTTCGCAGGCGATGATCTCTCCTACCTGGAACTGCATTGCACCAAACTGCTCGAATGTGATCTCTTCTTTTGGCTCAAGATCAATGACTGCTTCTTCTTTCTTTTCTTCTTTTTTCGGATGAAGTTCCTCTACTTTTTTCAGAACTTCTTCCAGATCCATTCTCTGGAACAGAATTTCCGGTTTTTCTGTCACATGACCATTTCCAAGCTGCTCAAGGATCTTTTTGCTTGTAGATGGCATATATGGCTCAAGAAGTCTTGCACCCTCTGAAATACCCTGGATCAGATTCCATAATACAGTAGACAGACGATCTTTCTTTGACTCATCTTTTCCAAGTACCCATGGTGTAGTCTCATCAATATATTTGTTGCAGCGTTTAAACAGATTGAAGATTTCTGTGATCGCATCTGCCACACGCAGATCTTTCATCTTTTCATCTACTGCCTTTGCAGTATTCTCTACGACTGCCTTCAGGTCAGCATCCACTTCTTCTGCCACGCCTGTATCTGTCACTGTTCCGCCAAAATACTTATTTGTCATGGAAATCGTACGGTTTACAAGGTTTCCAAGCGTATTGGCAAGATCTGAGTTCAGACGCTCTACCATCAGCTCCCAGGAAATCACTCCATCGTTCTCAAACGGCATCTCATGGAGTACAAAGTAACGAACCGCATCCACTCCAAAGAAATCAACCAGCTCATCCGCATAAAGCACATTTCCTTTAGACTTGCTCATCTTTCCGTCTCCCTGAAGCAGCCACGGATGTCCAAATACCTGCTTTGGAAGTGGAAGATCCAGTGCCATCAGGAAGATCGGCCAGTAGATCGTATGGAAACGGATGATATCTTTTCCGATCAGGTGAAGGTCTGCAGGCCAGAGTTTGTTAAACTGCTCAGTACTATTTCCCTCTGCATCATATCCGATTCCTGTAATATAGTTTGTCAGAGCATCCAGCCATACATACACAACATGCTTTGGATCAAAATCAACCGGGATTCCCCACTTAAATGATGTTCTTGATACACACAGATCCTGCAGTCCCGGGAGAAGGAAGTTATTCATCATCTCATTCTTACGGGATACCGGCTGGATAAACTCCGGATGCGTATTGATATGCTCGATCAGACGATCCGCATATTTGCTCATTTTAAAGAAATACGCCTCTTCCTTTGCCGGCTGCACCGGACGTCCACAATCCGGACATTTTCCGTCTACGAGCTGGGACTCTGTAAAGAATGACTCACATGGAGTACAATACATTCCCTCATAGTGTCCTTTATAAATATCTCCTTTATCATAAAGTTTCTTAAAGATCTTCTTTACCTGCTTTTCATGATCCTCATCTGTTGTACGGATAAACTTGTCATAAGAAGTATCCATCAGATCCCAGATTCTCTTGATCTCTCCTGATACCTTATCAACAAATTCCTTTGGTGTAATTCCTGCTTCTTCTGCCTTCAGCTCGATCTTCTGCCCATGCTCATCTGTTCCCGTCTGGAAAAATACGTCATATCCCTGACTTCTCTTATAACGTGCGATCGCATCTGCCAGTACGATCTCATAAGTATTACCAATATGCGGCTTGCCGGATGTATAGGCGATCGCTGTTGTAATATAATATTTTGGTTTTTCTGACATAATTGTCTGCCTCCTTTTAAAAAAAATACCGTCTTCCTGAAGACTTTCATCCTCAAGAAGACGGTTCTGTTTCACCGCGTTACCACTTCTCTTCGTTCCCACTTCACAGTGAAAACCTCCGTGAGTGACCTGCATCCCTCTGCTGCCACTCCTACGCTGTAAAGGGCGAACCCTTTGCAGACTTACCTGAAAGCTCATCTGCACTGCTCAGGAGCCATCTTCCCCTGCCTCCTGTTCATCCCCTCTCAGCCAACAGAACTTTCTTAAGTTCTCCCGGGGATCTCTCTGTAAAACGGTAATCAGGCTACTCTCTCCATCCTTGCTTTTCTACGCTATTCTGCTTTTCGCAATCCTTAGAAAGCGTAGCACACCGCCTCAAAAATGTCAATTCAATCTTTTTGCTTTCTCTTCTTTCTACTGCTTTTTCACTCTCGGGAACCGGATATTTACCCGGAACAAATCTCCATCCAGATACAGGTTGAAAGTTCCGCCCTGCATCGTTGTCAGGCTCTGTGCGATCGACAGTCCAAGTCCGCTTCCTTCAGAACTTCTTGAAAGATCTCCACGGATAAACCGTTCGGTCAGTTCATCTGCCGAAATGTTCAACTGATGTTCAGAAACATTTTTCAAAGACAGATCCACCGTATCTTCTTCCAGCTTCAGATCCGCGTATACCCTTGTTCCCGGCATGGCATACTTGGCTGCATTTCCGAAAATATTCTCCAGAACTCTCCACATTCTTCGCCCGTCTACATGAACAACCGCAGGTTCTGCCGGCAGATTGACGATCATTTTCAGATTCCTTGCCTCAAACTTCTCAGCCATCTCACCTTCCGTCTGCTGGATCATCTCCACAAGATCTACATCCATATACTCCAGAGAAATATTCCCACTGCTTACCTTGGATGCCTCAACAACGTCTTCCGTCAGTGTCTTCAGCCTCTGTGCTTTCGCCTCCAGTATATCCAGATAGCCCTGGATCTTTGGATCTGCAATATCCGACTGCTTCAGGATCGCTACATAATTAATGATCGAAGTCAACGGTGTCTTGATATCATGTGATACATTCGTGATCAGATCCGTCTTAAGACGCTCATTTTTCATTGCCTCTTCTACGGCCATATGGAATCCGTTGGCAATTCCATTGATCATCTCTGCCAGCTTTAAGTTCTCACCTCTTAAGCCTTGCAGCGGGATCTGATATTCCATATTTCCCAATGCAATTTCTTCAATACCTTTTTTCAGTTTCTCCTTGAGTAATAAACCGTTCAGGACAACATAAAATACACCCACGTCTGCCAGTAACACCAGAAGCATTGTAACCCCATTCCTGAACAGCACTGCAATTCCCTGTACAAGGAAAAATCCACATAACAGAAGCACTGTCTTTGTCGTCTTCTTCCGGTTATCATATATTTTATAGATGAACCGCACAATCACTCTCAACAGACTGTTCTTCCACAGGTTTCGTCCCTTGATCCGCTTGATCAGACTCACGTATCCCATAAAGAAGCAGCCCAGTGTAAATACTCCATAAAAATAAATTTCTGCCAGCTCTGCAATACTCAATGACGGAAGATATAAACTTGCTGACATATATGCTGAAGAAACATCCATTCCACGAGCATAATAATACTCAAAATAAGTACCTCCATCCTTCAGATAAGTCGGAATATCATTGATCATCGTATAGATATTTCCATTCCAAAAATGAATCCCGATATAAGAACCAACGATCCATATCAGTACGATCAGCACCGCTGCAATCTCTGTCTTCCAATGATCAAAACCGTTCAGGTGCAGTTCTTCATCTTCCGCAGTTCTTCCTGCCTCCAGTGTCAGCCAGATTGTTGCCCCAAGGAACAGGATAATGCTCAGAACCAACAGCCATGTTGTTCCTTTAAAATACGGGATATTATTATCATAAGCTACCTTATTCTGATAAAACTGATCCTGGATCGTATAAGTTGTATCCACCGCAACCGCAAATACGCTGTTCCATTTCTTTTCACTGCTGTAACTGCGGAGTTTTTCCCATTTATCCGATTTCGATACATTCATATTACTGTTAAAATCTTTTAGCTTTGGATAAATGACCATATATTTAACATCTTTCTCCGAGATCAGATTCTGGACATTTTTCTCCAGCTCTGCATAGTTCTCGTAAGAAGTCTTATTCGTCACTACCTTTTTCGTGTCATTATTCGCATAAATGTAAGTAAAGTTTGTATTGCCTTCCTCTAAATGTTCAAATCCCATCTGATAATTCTGATAATCTGAGTAAATATTCCCCAAAGTATACGCAAGATCATCATAAATGACGGACAGTTTGCCATTCAGACGCGGACTGTTATTCACTACCTGCAAAAGGTTTTCTGCTCCCTGCGGTGCATATTTTTCGATTAATGCACTTCCAAAATTCCAGCAGTCTGTGTACAGGATATTTCCTTCCATGTCCACAATATCAAAATTATAAAAGCCTGAAGATGTATACTTACCGTTCTGAAGTTCCTGCAGAAATCCGTCAACATCACTCCCATCCTGCATGATAATATCAAATACTCCCGACTCTACCCGTGTCATGAAATCACTCGTATAGTAATACTCATATGTCCCTTCAGGCTTCTGACATACGATCACACTGTTCTTCGCATAATTATCGCTCTCTGCACTGTCAAAATCTTCTCCCCAGTTGATCAGTTCCTCCAGTGAATACGCAATACCCGAAACATTTTCTCCGTTGGCAGTATCATTCTTGCTGTACTCCATTACGTCGATCTCTTTGTTCCGGTTCATCATCCCATCTGTCTCAAAAAGATTTTCCAGCCGGATCTGCGTAAGGACATCATCCATGTAATTTTCAACCATGTAATTAAATTCCTGCGATTCCTCAAATGGCTGTTGGCTCATCGTCCATAAGGACGGCAGATCTGTGCTTCCTGCAAGATTCATAAGAGACAACAGATTCGTTATCAGCATTGCACCGCTGAGAATCGCCACAATAAGAACGATCGCCTTTACACCTGTCTTTCTGTACCACTTATTCATATTTCGTCCTTTCAGCCTTTATCAATTTTATAGCCTACGCCCCATACTACTTTCAGATATCTTGGATCTTTCGGATTGATCTCGATTTTTTCACGAATATGGCGGATATGGACCGCAACTGTATTATCCGCACCAATCGCCTCTTCATTCCAAATCGACTCATAAATCTGATTAATAGAAAAAACCCGTCCCTGATTTTTCAGTAATAACAAGAGAATATTATATTCAATCGGCGTAAGCTTCACTAACTCTCCGTCCACCGTCACTTCTTTCAGATCATCATTGATCCTGAGTCCGCCAACTTCATACACTTTTTCCTTTTGTTCCTGGGATGTTCCACCAAGCTCATTATAGCGACGCAGTTGAGACTTGACCCTTGCTACCAGTTCTAACGGATTGAACGGCTTTGTGACATAATCATCCGCCCCGATATTCAGTCCGAGTATCTTATCTGAATCTTCTGACTTTGCAGAAAGAATAATGATCGGTACACTGTTCGTCTCCCTGATCTTCAGAGTTGCCCTGATTCCATCCAGCTTTGGCATCATCACATCAAGGATCAGAAGATTTACTTTCTCTTTCTCCAGAATATTCAATGCCTCAACTCCATCATATGCCTTCAGGATATGATATCCCTCCTGGGACAGATAAATATCTATTGCCTCTACAATTTCTTTATCATCATCACAAACTAATATATTATACATTTCAATCACCTCCCTTTTAGTATACATGATATCGGTCATTTTTTAAAACCAGAGTGTCAAAATCTTAGAATTTTATTAAAAAAGAAAAGTCCGCTGGATTTTCATCCAACAGACTCTTCTCTCTTAAACTTTCATATGGAAAACCGCTTATCTTCTTTTCCTTCTGAAGACAACCGTTCCGGCTGCCAGCGAACCACCAAGCATGAATACAAATACTGCCATATTTGTGCTGTCGCCTGTCTTGGCTGCTGCATTTTGCTTCTTATTTGTTGTTCCGGCATTATGATTCTGATCCTTAGTCGGATTATTTACACCGGCATTTCCGTTATTGCCATTATTACCGTTGTCTCCGGCATTTCCGTTATTGCCATTATTACCGTTGTCTCCGGTATTTCCGTTATCGCCGCCGTTACCATTATTTTCACTCTTTGTTGTTACACTCAGTTCTGCGGCTGCATACTCTGTTGCATTCTCATCATCGCCTACGGCAACAACTTCGATCTGATAAGTCTTACCGGCTTCAAGACCTTCTATCGTATATCCTGTAGCATCTGCCGGGATATACGTCACGTATTCTTTTCCATTTACATAGATCTTGTAACCTGCCAGTCCTGCTGTGCTTGCCGGTCCATCCCATTTCACTTCAACGGAATTTTTCGTAATTTCACCTGTCACTACATTCTCCGGTGCTGAAGGTTTGTCCGGCTGATCCGGCTCTTCTATTTTCTCGAATCTTGCAGTCAGTGTAATATTCTTCGTGATGGCTGTATCGAAATCGAACGCCGTATCACTTCCTTCTTCATACCAGCCAAGGAACTTATAACCCTCTTTTTCCGGATCGGCTGGCTTCGCAGCCTTTTCTCCTTCTTTGACGGTCTGTTCTTTTCCGTCGATCGTAACCGTATAGGTCTTATCTTCTGGCTGATCCGGCTCGCTTCCTTTTTCAAATTTTGCGATCAGGGTCAGGTTCTCTTCCGGAGTTACTGTATAAACGGCTTCATCACTTACCTTTGTTCCAAGGACATCATACCATCCGGTAAATGTAGCACCTTTCTTTGCTGTTGCAGTAAAGGTAACTTCTTCTCCCTGTTCGATCTTTTCTTTAGAAACAGTCGCTGTACCTTCTCCTTCTACATAAGTACTCATACGGAGTTGTGTCTTTGTAAGATCCTGCGTTCCTGTAAGCACTCTGAATTCTGCTGCACTACCGAAACCATTCTGTCCTTCTGATACAACCAGCTTGATCTTGGATGTCTGAACCGGTGTAAAGTTTACCGTTTTTTCTGTACCTGTGCTTTCCCACGTTCCATTCTCTACAAGAGCTGTCCAGTTTTCATCCGCATCCTCATAATACAGAGAATATTTCAGGATATATCCGTTATTTCCCGTCGGTCTCGGCAGATAATAGAATCCGTTCACATCATAGGACTGTCCCATATCAATCGTGATCGTTGCCGGCAGTGCTTTCTTACTCGGAGAGTACTGCGTATGCCAGATCGTTGACCGATCATTGTCAAATGCTGCACTGATTGGTCCGTCACTGTTCTGATTATCTGATGTCACTGTAAATCCGGATGGATCAATCGGTGAAGATTCCCCATCTGACATCGTAGAAGAAAGATTTACATTATCAATGATGGCATGTACCGCATTTGTATCAGAACCAATCCTTGTCAGTGGCAGAGAAAGTGTAGAGCTTGTAATACCGGTCTTCTTCACATCGCCTTCATATGTAAAACTTCCGGTTGCTTTATACTCTTTTCCATCTGCAATCAGGACAGTACTTCCGTTCTTTGTACGGATCTTTAATGTCATCTTCTGATTAACAGGAAGTTTATATCCAAAGGAATAGTCATATCCTTCTCTTGTAAATCCAAGTGTTCCATCTTCCATAATGCGGATATTATGAGTACTGTAGGCTTCATGATCTTCGTCCTTCTCAGCTTCAAAGAGAATCTGTCCCGGTTCTGCCGGCTGAGTCAGTGTGATATCAAAGCTCAGTTCTTTCTCAGGTCCAACTTTATCCAATGGAGTAGAGATATAGCTTTCTCCGCCCTTCAGAACAAGTTCTCCATCCTTCACTTCCGCATTCTTTCCGTTCTCTGCATCATATTCATTTGCACTCTTATCTGAAAGTCCATCCTCAAAATCATAGGAAAGAATCTCATCTGTCTCACTGTCTACTTTATCATATGCATTGACTCCTGGAGCTTCACCCACATTCTCGCTCGTCTGCTGTGCTGTTGTAAAAGAAACTTCTCCTGATTTGCCCCACAATGCAGCCGCATAATACGGTGCAGCATCATCGAAGCGATCATAGATCTCCATCTCAGTCAGTCCGTTCGCTCTCTGATCAACCATATCGTTCCAGATCGCATAAGCTCCTCCCAGTGTCTGTTCAGAACCTGACGGAACACCCATACGTGTAGCCGGATCATAATTATACATGGACTTGCGACTCAGATAATCAGCGTAATATCCTGCTGCCGGTACGATATATACACTTCCGTCATTCATATCGATCAGATCATAACCCTGCTGATACATGGATTTCGGATTTGCCCATCCATCGTTCCAGATGTTCATCTGAACACCTTCACTTCTTACAGATGTGCTTCCGTTTCTTGCTGTAAGACTTCCCCACAGACGAACGGTATTTCCATTATCCTGGATATAAGCCAGAAGGTCATCTGTAAACTTACGGAACTGCTCTGTATACTGTCCATCATACTCATCTGTTCCGATATTCACTGTAGTATCCTGGTCAAATACCGGATCATCACCCTTAATATACTCATCCCAGATGCTCTCAATAAATGCCAGTGACTCATCGTACTTCGTGCTGAGGTTGAAATGATCATTCTGGCGTCCTGTCGTTCCGAATCTGAGATCCGGTCTTACCTTTGTAAATGACAGAGAATGTGCAGGAGTATCAAATTCCGGGATAATATCCAGTCCTAACTTCCGGTAATTCTGGATCATGGACTTCATCTCAGCCTTGGTATAATACATATCGTCACTGGTCAGGTCTGCCTGATTCAATCCACCCTCTTTGACATCAGACTCCATACGGAATCCCTCATAAGCTGACATTGCACCCTCTGAGGTTGAATAATTTTCAAGGAAAATATAGTTATCGTTCAGATGAAGCTGCAGGTCATTCATCTTATACCACAGCATTGTCTTTGCAACTTCCTGAAGTGTCTCGCTTTCAAACGGTCTTCTTCCTACATCCAGCATAAAGCCTCTGACTTCATACTTTGGATAATCCCTGCATTCGCCCTTCGGGATTGTCGTACCATTCTGCTTCAGGATCTGAAGGATTGTTCTTGTAGACCAGTAAGCTCCTGCTTTCTGCTCTGCCTTCACTTCCACTTTATCCGTTACATTCATGGAATATCCTTCTTCTTTCAGTCCATTTCCGGCTGCTTCAAGCGTAAAGAAGAAATCTCCCGCTGATGCCTGATCCGCATAAACGATCTTGATGGACTTTCCTGTGATCTCTTTATAATCATTCTTAAATTCTTCAGCCATTGCAGATAATTCTGCCTTATCCTTGGCTGCTACAACGATACGGCTGGAATCACTGATCTCAAAGGAACCGCCCTTTGCACCTTTCCATTCTGCCAGCTCCGGCATTACATTCGGCTTTGCATTATCTCCGTCTTCTGCCGTATACTTTCCGGTTACAGTCATAGTATATTCTTTGGAATCTACTGCCGTACTGTCGTCACCGGCTTTCTTTACATTGAAGTTCATCTTCACAGTCTTTGTAACAAGCGGCTGATAAACTGTCAGATCCCTGTCTACGATCTGCTCATAATCTGCACCGACAAAACTGATCTCATATCCTTCAGGAACTTCCGGCATTGCCAGGTTTCCTGATGCCCCGTCAATACTGGAAGGAACTTCCAGGCTGTCCGCAATCTCTTTCGGAGTTCTCTCCACCTCGGTTGTTCCAAGATCTGTCTCATAAGTCTCAAACTCATAGACAGAAACCGTCGGCCAGCTTACAGAAGCACTTCCCTCCGGTGCTCCCGCCTGATCAAAGGACTCAATATATAATCTCAGATATCTTGTCGTTACTGCTTCATCAAATACGATCGTCTCTCTGTAATCTGAAGGACTTGTCGTAAATGCTTTTACTGTCTCCCAGTTTTCTCCGTCGGCAGACTTCTCGATCCGGTATGCAGTTGCATTCTTTCTCTCCCAATGGATCTTTGCTGTTCTGATGGTCTTCTCACGGCCATAATCCAGCTTCAGCCAGTGTGATCCTGTTGCCGCCGGGCTTGCCCAACGGGTCGTATCATCACCGTCAACTGCCTTGGAAGCATCTGTTCCGGCTGTCTCACTTCCATCTGCTGTTGCAGTTGCAGCGGTACTTAAATTCTCTGCTTCTCCAAGGATCTTAAACTCATACAGGGATACAGACTGCCAGCTTCCAGGATTTACTGTATAACCATTGACTGTCAGCTTTACATACTGAGCTGTTACAGCCTCATCCAACTGGATATCACTCGTAACCGACGTAATATTTTCTCCGTCATTTTTTACATAAACATCCCGGTATTCTCCATCTTCTGTATCACATACAGAAATCTTAAAGTTAGTAATATTCGTTCTTTCCCATTCGATCACAAAATGATCAAACGTCTTCCGTGTACCGAGATTCACCGTCAGCGTCCTTGCCGCCTGACTTGAACTCTGATTCGTTGCCCATCTGGACTGATCTGCTTTTGCAGCATCTCTGTTGACGATTCCGTCGATCGCCTTATCTGCTCCCCAGTAATTCGTCTCCTGATCACTGACGGTTGCCGTTGCACTTAATGCATAATTGATCTCATTATTTGCCGCAGCACTTACTGTGGCCGGCGGAATGATTGTAACACCACTCAAAACCATGGCAGCAGATAAAATGCACGCATTCATACGCTTTACTGTCTTTAATTTCATTCTTCCTCTTTCCCCTTCCTTTTAGATAGGATATTGTATGGTTTTGCCTTAAAAGTAACAATCCATTTACATAGTTTGTGTTAATTATCTCATTCATTCAGAAACTTTGCAAGGAGTTTTTATTTGATTTGCACAAATTTGTGGTTGTTGGGGTGATACGCTTGTAGATTAGAAAGCTTCTTTGTGAAGAAGCGGACGCGGAAAGCAGGGATATTCCTTCGCGGTGCAGGCCCGCTTTACCTCAGCCCGTTGACCGTTTGTAACTCG